>SAMEA104315425__coassemble_1359_pt1 | contig 13097 bp, 7 predicted proteins | sample SAMEA104315425__metabat2_low_PE_033 | metagenome-assembled genome bin SAMEA104315425 (sample SAMEA104315425) | gut metagenome | biome: Monkey gut; feature: monkey-associated habitat; material: faeces | place: China | collected 2013
TGTGCTAATTACTGCTTTCTAACAAGGAAATGACAGCGCTGGAGTAAAGGTTATTTATTCTGCCTTGTGCTGTTTTGTCACATAGAAGTCATGCCACTTAGTAAAAGGTTATACAAGGTTATGAAACTTGCGAAAATCACATAACCTTATATAACCCTTTATAACCTTGTCACAAGCCATATGGTCACTTTGTTAGAAATAGTAAATAGCAGCATCATACCCTTTTCTCCCACGTTTCACTTGAGGCATAATGCAATCCGCTACACGACCTAATCCCTATAAGCCCAGTCAACAAGACATTATATATTGCGGCGCTCTCAAATTTGACGCGCCGCCACCACCATTTCTAACTTCTTACTTCTAACTTCTCACTGCTTTTACAGTATATAGTATAATAAGAAAAATATTCTACAAGAAGGTGATTCCATGAAACGCGATGAGTTGAACAAGGAGAAGGACGCTTTATTTCAAATCCTGCTCCGCCGGTTAAACAGCCAGGTTTATCCCTTGGCGTGTCAAAGTTTCACACAAGCCGGTAAATGCATCGACGAAGCATTGGCGCAATATATTTCTACCCAATCCTTATGTGAATACAAAAATAAATCGCGGCAGAATGAAATCATTCGCCTCTATGTGCTTTTCCGTTTGGAACTGGCCCGGTCTTTTGGATACACCTGTTGTACTTCTCCCTTTCTACAAGAGTCTTTGCGTAATAAGTTCGATTTTGATACCCCTTCTTCTTTCTCCACAGCCTTTCCAAACATTCACGGACTTCGCCAGTTGTTGCACTTCCCTATAGCCGATCCCATCACGTGGCTTTTGCAAGTTTTGACTTTGCTCGCCAAAGATATACAATATCCTCTTCTCCCGCTTTTCTCTTTCTTTCGCGATGAGACGGAGTTGTATTTCAAAGAAATAGACCATTTCTTTTCCCGCTATATGACTTCTATGGCCTTCTGTGACCCCGCCTTTACTAGCAAGGACATTTCCCTGCCTCGGCCACTTCTGGCGGCCCTAGGCATTGATTTAGGGCATAGACAAGGGGATTTCATCTGGCACAGTGCCCAATCATCATTTCCTTTACTTCAAGTGGTAGGAAATTTGCTGGAAAAATCGCCGGAGGCTCATCTTTTCTTTTATCATTACTTGGTGTTCCGCATGTATATCTTTTCCTTTTTCGCTTCTTATTTGTGGCAGGACCCTAAGCTGAAACATTCTATTTTCAATGGATTGTGCCAATCGCCCCGATTGCTTCGTTGGATGAAAAAGGAAATATTGGAATACCACTTGGACGGCGCAGATTTCCAAGTGTCTCAACGGCTCTACTTGAAGATTCATATGTTTATGCGGCAATGGTCCTTCTTCGATCCGAAAAATTCAGCTTGCTACTATCGGTACTACCCCCATTTTACAGTTTCTATTGCCGATCGAGTGAACTCCAATGATTTCGAAAAACAACTTCGCATACTGCTTACAGAATGTGCCTACCCCCATACCAACTGGACCATTCCAGACGACCTGATGCACTTCCTCGTCCAGGAAAGCCAGGTCTTCATCACCAACGCCAGCCACACCGCCTATTTCTCCTATAGCATGGGATTGAAGCATCCGAAAGATTTTATAGCTTCTAAGGAGACAGAATCGTTCTGGAAGCGTTGGATAAAGCGGATGACTAGGGATTAGACTTGGAACCGCCAGAGTCATTTTTCACGGGAAATATGACTCTAAAAGGTTATTATTCTGCCGATTTCTTCTGTGAAACATTTTCTGCTATCGCAAGTGATAAGGTTAAAAGGGTTATAAAAGGTTATTGGGATATCGTATTCCCATAACCTTTTATAACCCTTTTTAACCTGTCGCTCACGATTATTATTTTATGTTAGAAATAGAAAAAAGCAGAATCATAACCTTTATCACTATGTTTCACGTGAAGCTTAATCAGTTAGCCGTACGCAGTTGGCAGTTATTAGTCCCGTATCGGATTGTCATACAGTTAGCGAAGTAACCCGCTGCTGCTTTGAGATTTCTCCACTTCTGTCCAACATAGAACTGGACTACACTGCATCTTCATTTCGCACAAATCCCATCGGTCGAAATGACGATTTCGTTTATAGCCACCTGTTTCACGTGAAACACAAAAGGGTTATTTCAAAGATGTAACTACACCTTTGAAATAACCCTTTTAACCTTTATAACCTTTTGGTTAGCGGTATGCCATTATGTTATATAAAAGCTCTTGGCACAATAATAACCTTTTTACCAATCGCTATAAATGGTAATTGGCACCAAGGAAACCATTTCTTATTTATTCGCGTCCCTATGAGCAATAGCAGCTTCTACGAGGCCTTTGAACAGCGGATGCGGGCGGTTTGGACGGCTCTTGAATTCTGGATGAGCCTGGGTAGCTTCAAAGTACGGATGGTCTTTGATTTCTACGGTTTCTACCAAACGGCCATCAGGGCTGGTGCCGCAGATGACGAGGCCTGCTTTTTCCAGTTCTGGACGGAGCGCATTGGATACTTCGTATCTATGGCGATGACGTTCGTAAACGATTTCCTGACCGCCATAAAGTTCTCTAGCTTTGCTGCCTTCCAGCAGTTTGCATGGATAAATACCAAGACGCATGGTGCCGCCTTTTTCGGTAACGTCTTCCTGGTCTGGCATGAGGTCAATCACCGGATATGGAGTATCTTCAATGAATTCGGAAGAGTTGGCATCTTTCATGCCGCATACGTTTCTAGCAAATTCAATGACAGCGCACTGCATGCCCAGGCAGAGGCCCAGGAATGGAATCTTATTAACTCTTGCGTATTTAATGGTATCAATTTTACCTTCTACGCCGCGATAGCCGAAGCCTCCTGGTACAACGATGCCGTCGATGCCTTTGAATACTTCACGAAGGTCTGGTTTTTCTTCTTCCAATTTTTCGGAATTGATCCAGTGAATCTTCACTTTATTCCCGAAAGCATAGCCTGCATGGGAGAGAGCTTCTACAACGGACAGGTATGCATCATGGAGCTGTACGTACTTGCCAACCAGAGCGATATTGACTTCTTTGTCAGCAGAAACGATGCGGTTCACCATGGACTTCCAGTCAGCCATATCACATGGGGTGTCTTCCATGCCCAGTTTCTTCAGAACGATGTGGTCCAACCCTTCTTCCTGCAGCAGGAGCGGTACTTCATAAATGCTCTTAGCTGTCAAGTTGTTGATGACAGCTTCCGGTTCTACGTCACAGAACATACCGATTTTTCTCTTCATGTCGTGAGACAGAGCTTTCACGGTACGGCAAACGATCACATCTGGCTGAATCCCGATGGAACGCAGTTCTTTGACGGAGTGCTGGGTCGGTTTGGTTTTCAGTTCGTCAGCGGCTTCAATATATGGAACCAGGGTAACATGGATGTAAATCACATCGTTGCGGTTCGGTACATCTTTTTTGACCTGACGGATGGCTTCCAGGAATGGCAGGGATTCGATATCCCCTACGGTACCACCGATTTCAGTAATAACGATATCAGCGTTATCATTTCTGCCTACACGGAGCACACGGTCTTTGATTTCATTGGTGATGTGCGGAATAACCTGAATGGTAGAGCCCAGGTATTCCCCTTTTCTTTCCTTATTGATAACCGACTGATACACTTTACCAGTGGTAACGTTGGATGCTTTGGAAAGGTTTTCATCAATAAATCTTTCGTAATGGCCCAAGTCAAGGTCGGTTTCTGCACCGTCATCGGTGACGAATACTTCGCCATGCTGGTACGGGCTCATGGTACCCGGGTCGATATTAATGTAAGGGTCAAATTTCTGAATGGTGACTTTGTAGCCTCTGTTTTTCAGAAGTCTTCCCAGGGAAGCCGCGGTGATGCCTTTGCCCAGAGAAGAAACGACGCCGCCGGTTACGAAGATGTATTTAGTCATGGGACCTCCTTAATGAAATATGTCGTTGCGGTTGGCAAATCAATGATAGTTTTAAAAGCAAAATGTTTCACGGGAAACATTCTTTATATGAGTAGCTGGTAACTCGTGACTGGTGACTAGGGTTTTCGATAATACCGCCAGTGTCACAGCTGTTAGCTATGACACTCACGGTTATTTTCCGAGTCACCAGTCTACCAGTCACCAGAAATTACATTCTTTCTGGTGCAGAAATGCCGAGGATGGTGAGTGCGTGAACCAGGACGTACTGAACGGCTGTGATGAGCCCCAGTCTGGCCTGGGTGGTTTCGCTATCCACACCTAAGATGCGGCATTCTCTATAGAAATGATGGAACAGGGCTGCCAGTTCATAGGCATATTTGGCAATACGCTGAGGTGCTCTTTCTTTAGCGGCGCCCGCAATGAGCTGGTGGTAGTTTTCCATTTTCTTAATCAAATCCAATTCGCATTCCTGGGTCAGTTTGGTGAAATCTGCATTTTCAAACTGGGCATCCCAGGTAACGCCTGCTTCTTTGGCCTGGTTGAACAAGCTGTGAATGCGGGCATTGGCATACTGGATGTAATATACAGGGTTATCGCTGGACTGTTTCTTTGCCAGGTCGATATCGAAATCCATCTGGGAATCCAAGGTTCTGGCACAGAAGAAATACCGTGCTGCATCGGTGCCTACTTCTTCCATCAATTCTCGGAGGCTGACAGCCTGACCGGTACGTTTGGACATTTTGACTGGCTGTCCATCACGAAGCAGGGTCACCATCTGGAGCAACATGATTTCAAAGTCATCCGGGTTATATCCCAGGAATTTCATGGCTGTCTTCAGACGGATAATATAGCCGTGGTGGTCAGCGCCCCAGATATCGATCAGTTTGTTGTAACCACGGTTGATTTTATTTCCTACATAGGCAATATCGGAGCAGAAATAAGTCGGGATACCATTGGTACGAATGACTACGCGGTCTTTGTCATCGCCGTTCTTGGTGGTACGGAGCCAGAGAGCGCCGTCTTTTTCGTACATGTTATCTTCGTCTTTCAGAACTTTCAGTGCCCCATCGACCTGTTCCGGATAGAGAGACCGTTCAGAGAACCAGTTGTCAAAATCAACATGGAATTCATGGAGATCTTTTTTCAGGTCTGCCAGTTTTTCCTGGAGCCCCACTTCTTTGAAGATTTCCAGTCTTTCTTTTTCATCCATGTCCAGGTATTTCTTACCATCTTTGGCCAAAATATTTTTGGCGGTATCGATGATATCCTGCCCATGGTAACCATCTTCCGGTACATCGCAATCAATGCCATTGAGCTGCAAATAGCGAGCATTGATGGATTCAGCCAAATGGTCAATCTGGCTGCCTGCATCGTTGACGTAGTATTCAGACAACACATCATACCCAGCGGCACGCAGCAGGTTCACCATAGCGGAACCGTAAGCAGCCCCTCTGGCGTGGCCGATGTGAAGCAGACCGGTCGGGTTAGCGGAAACATATTCCACCAGGATGCGGTCTTTTTTATCTTTCGGCAAATCCCCATAGGATGGGCCGGTTTTCAGAATATTCTTCAGTTCAGTGTATACCGTATCTTTGGTGAGGTAGAAATTGATGAATCCAGCCCCTGCGATTTCCGTCTTGGAAACCAATGGCGTATCCAGATGTTTCACCACCGCTTCGGCAATCATGCGGGGCGCTTTGTGAGCCGTTCTGGCCCACTGCATGGCTGCGTTGGTGGAGTAATCACCAAATTCTTTGGACTTCGGTATTTCCAGACGCTGTACAGGCGCATAGTCCCCTTCCGGCAGTTCTCCTGCCGCTACGGCAGCGTCTTTTGCCTTTTCAATGATTTCCTTCAGCTCTTCTCTGACTTCCATGGGTGTTCTGGATCCTCCCGAATTTCTACAATAATTTCATTTAAATGACTAAATAATCCCTTCAATTCCACATCATAGGACAGCCGCATTTTCCCCATCCCGTCCTGGATGGTATTTTCAATTTCCCGGGTCACCGTGGAAATTTCCATAGCCCCCATAGGCGTCTGGTATAGGGATTTCGATTTTTTACCAACGCGGTATTCCTGGTTCTGCAAAAAGTTTCCTTCTCGCACCAAGTTGACATGGTCTTCGTAGATTTGGAGAGTGGTAGTGGTGCCTTCCATGCCTGCCAACTGGGTTTCTTCATAGGTGACATACTTCATCTCCGCGGTCTCTCCATAGATGCCTGGTGTTTCCAACGTGATGGTTTCGTCTTTTCCCTGCTCGTCACGCTGCACAGAAGTGACATTGATCATGACATGTTTTTCCAATACCTTATCCCTCCTTTGTTCTCATGCTGTTAAGTTGAAATATGCAATACTACCGGCCGAGAAAAAAGTTCCTCCGGTTGCTCAAGTTTCTCAGGTTAGTCGAATGAAATGATAACGCTGGAAAAACAACTTTTTTAACCCAATAGCATTTACAAATTTGCTTCTATTATATCATAGAAATCGTCCTTTTCTAATGATTTCTATGAAATTCCAATACCGTATATTATAGCATGAAAGGAAAAGGGCATTCAATAATAAAATGGGGACTGGGGCGAAGTTCGCTAGAGTCATGTTTCACAGGAAACGTGACGAAAAAGGTTATACTCTATTCTTCCAATTGTCTCACATAGAAATATTGACATAGTGACAGGGTTATAAAGGGTTATAAAAAGGTTATGGGAATGCGGTATCCCCATAACCTTTTTATAACCCTTTTAACCTTGAGACAAGCCGTATATGTTCTATGTTAGAAATAGAAATCAGCAGGATAATAACCTTTAGAGTCATGTTTCACATGAAACATGACTCTTGCGAACTCGAAATTTCTTACTCCTCACCATGTACCATGCACTGCTTTTTATAAGCTTTCAGTTTCGCATCGCGGACAGCCAGGTGAGCGAAGTATTTCTTGGTTTCTGCCGCAATGACACCGGAGAGACCCAGAAGAGCGATCAGGTTTGGAATGGCCATGAGGCCGTTCACAATATCAGCCAGAGCCCAGATGGCTTCCAGTTTCAGGAACACAGCGGAAGCCAGGATAGCAATGTAGCAAATGCGATACAGTTTGATGGTTTTGGTTCCAAAGAGGTATTCCCAGCACCGTTCCCCGTAGTAGTTCCAACCAATGATGGTGGTGAAAGCGAAGAGTGTCAGAGAAATGGTCAGAATGAACGGAGCAAAGCTGCCATAGGTAGAAGCAAATGCGGCCTGGGTCAGTTCAGCCCCGTTGAGATCCCCAGTCCATACGCCGGACACGATAATGGTGAGACCGGTCATGGTACAAATAATGATGGTATCAATGAAGGTGCCGGTCATAGAAATCAAGCCCTGTTCTGCTGGCCATTTGGTTTTAGCAGCGGCAGCTACAATCGGAGCAGAGCCCAAACCGGATTCATTGGAATAAAGACCTCTCGCGATACCACTTCTCATGACCAGCATGATGCCTGCGCCAGCGAAACCACCGGCAGCGGCAGTGCCGTTCATGGCCCCATTAATAACAAGAGAAATGGCATGGGGCAATTCGCCTGCATTGTATCCCAGGAAAATCACAGTGATGACGAAGTACACCACAGCCATGCCTGGTACGATTTTGGAAGCGGTTTTGGAAATAGATTTCAAACCGCCAAAGGTAATGATGGCAACCAATACGGTAATGATGGCGCAAGTAATGTACGCAGAAACACCAAACCCGGCCTGCACAGAGGCAGTGATGGCATTCATCTGGGTGGTGGTGCCGTTACCCAACATAGCGGTCATGACACCGAAGAGGGCAAACGCACCGGCCAGGGGTTTCCATTTCTTTCCCAGCCCCATTTCGATGTAGTACATCGGACCGCCTGCTACATGGCCCTGGTCATCGACACTTCTATATTTCACTGCCAGACAACCTTCGGCATACTTGGTGGCCATACCGAAGAAGGCCGCCAGCCACATCCAGAAGAGTGCTCCTGGTCCGCCCAATTTGATCGCTGTCGCTACACCTACAATATTTCCTGTTCCTACCGTAGCGGCCAAGGCGGTGCAAAGGGCTTTGAAGCTATCAATATCGCCATTGCCTTTATTTCTGGCGAAGAAAATCAATTTCAGTGCCCGTGGCAATTTCATCACTTGCAGCAGGTGCAACCGTAGGGTCAGCCACACCCCGGTACCTACCAATAGAGCCAATAGCCATGGCCCCCAGACATAGCCGTCAATTTGGTTTAAAATGTCTGTCAACATATGAACCCCTCCTACTTTTACTCTCCTTAGACATCCTTTGTTCAATGCTGTTACGTTAAGCAAAATATGGGATGATTTCTGTTGATGCAAAGGTTACTCAGGTTTCTCAGGCTACTTAGGTTTCTCACGTTTCTCGAATGAGCTAATGACGCTAGCGTCTATCGGCACATTCGGAGAACCTGAGCAGCCTGAGAAACCTTAGCAACCTGTCACCACTAACGGAATCATACCTACTAATACAACCCCTTAACGTAATAACATTGATTTTTTGTGTCTTTCCTAGGGAAACAAAAATGCCGGTTCTGGAAAATACAAAAGGACAGAACCGGCATCGTGAGATTTCTTCACGATTCGGCTCTGTCCTTTTTGCCTGAGAGATTACGGCGTTTCCGCCTGTGCCCCTTCGGCTCCTGCTTACCATTGGCAGCAGGGATCTCCAGAGTTATGTCCTCATGCAGTTTCGTGTTCTTCTGAACGCCTGATAGTGTTACTCCTTCGGCAGCCTTGGCGCATCGGCCTCGGTCTTTTTCCGCATGTATCATCCATGGCATATGAAATTGGTATATAGCAACGCAGTGGACACCGGAGTGCTGCACACTGTAGCGTATCACTGCTGTGGCTACCTAGTTGAGTGAGAAGTTAGAAGTGAGGAGTGAGAAGTGGTGGAAGGGGCGCACAAAATTTGGAAGCGCCCCAATACCCCTTATTTATTCTCTACCTCACAGTACCATGATTGTTATGTTTCACAGGAAACATGACAGTAATCATTTCCTTTCCGGCGAGCTATATAAAACGGTATCTTGCTATGGATAGCTTTAGGCATAAGAGCAATTCGAGGGCTCGCCGCCTTCACTTCTCACTTCTCACTTCTAACTTCTCACTTCTAACTTCTCACTTCTAACTGCCTTTGTTATATATAATTTTATAACAATATATAATATAAGGCGGTTATCTCAAATGTAACGATAAACGTTTATCGTCACATTCGAGAAACCTGAGAACCTTGAGAAACCTGAGCAACCTGAACTTCTAGGGAGATCATACCTACTCACGCCAGTCCTTAATGGCACAATTTATTACACCATTTGCTCAGTGTCTTTTTCTGTCGCATTGACGGAAATGGCTACTGCGGCATCGCCGGTGATATTGAGGCAGGTACGGAACATATCCAGTACACGGTCAATACCGGCTACCAGTGCCAGGCCTTCCATCGGAAGTCCTACGGACTGGAGAACCATAGCCAACATGATGAGCCCTGCGCCAGGAACGCCGGCGGTACCGATGGAAGCCAAGGTACCAGTGAGGACGATCATCATCATCTGGTCAAAGGTGAGCGGAATGCCAAATACATTGGCGATGAAAATGGAGCAGACCCCCATGTACAATGCAGTGCCGTCCATATTGATGGTAGCGCCCAGTGGAAGGACGAAAGAAGCAATTTCTCTCTTTACGCCCAGTTTTTCCTGAATGTTTTTCATATTCACAGGAAGGGTGCCAGCAGAGCTGCATGTGGTGAAAGCGATAGCCATCGCTTCCGACATGCCGCGGAAGAAGGTAAATGGGCTCATGTGGGCGGATACGCCAGACAGAGCGGAGTAAACGCAAACCGCATGGATCACACAACCGATAGCCATGCAGGCAATGACGGAAAGGAGCGGAAGCAGTACTTTCGGACCATTCATGACTACTACTGGAAGCAGCAGGCAGAACACGCCAATCGGTGCCAGTCTCATAATCATAGCAATGATTTTGTAGCAAACTTCTGCCATGGCATCAAAGAAGGAAATCAGGATTTCCGATTTCTTTCCCCCTACGGAAATAATGCCAGCGCCCATGAAAAGTGCAAAGATAATAATTGGAAGAATATCTGCTTTGGCCATGGAAGCAATCGGATTCGATGGAATCATGGCTACGAAGACCTGCATGATGCTCGGTGCTTCTTTGACTTTCGGTGCTTCTGCAGAAGGCAGTGCCATGCCGATGCCTGGTTCAATGGCCAGAGCCACGGCGAAGCCAATCACAATGGCTACTGCAGTGGTGACCATGTAGATCGCCAAAGTTTTGATACCGATACGTCCCAGTTTTTTCATATCCCCCATGGATGTCATACCCACAATAAGGGAACAGAATACCACTGGTACAATCATCATTTTGATGAGATTGATAAACATGGTGCCAATCGGCGCAATCCAGATTTTCACCGGCGCCGCAGCCCCTTCTCCCAGGAACAGCCCTACCACAACGGACAGTACCAGGGAAAGAAAAATTTGAACAGATAGATTCATTTCTTTCACTCTCCTACTACGTTAGATGTATTTTCCTGTTATTCGTTTGGATAGTTCCATTATAGGGGCATGCATATAAAATGACTAATAGATTTCTGAAATCATTTATATATTTTTATGCAATTTCATTTTGAATATATGATAAATTATATAATTTTTATTTTGCATGCAATAACTATCATTATATAATATCTTCTTTTATAAATGCCGCTTTTTATAGAAAAAACGGTTCCATTCAAAAGAACGGAACCGTTTGTCTATCTCATATTTGCACAAGAGGAATTTTTTGATTCAAGTTGTTACTTTTTATAGATTCTTTTCACCCATTACATTTTTACAGTAGCGTTAGCTTCTTCTACTGCTTCTGCTTTAGCTGCTGTTTTTTCCTTTTCAATCACAGCCTGGAAGGAAAGAACTTCTTCTTTGATGACTGGAGAGAGAACCAGGATGGAGATCAAGTTTGGAATAGCCATGAGAGCGTTTGCAATATCAGAAAGGTTCCAAACCAGATCCAGTGTCTGGGTAGCGCCTACATACACAACCAGGGAGAAAATCACTCTGTAAATGATGTTGTATTTGTGAGTACCGAAGAGGTATTCCCAAGCTTTTTCACCGTTGTATTCCCAGCCGAGAATGGTGGAGTAAGCGAAGAGGATGATACCGATGGAAACGATGTAAGAACCAATGACGCCAATGTTGGAGGAGAAAGCTGCCATGGTGAGAGCTACGCCGGTGAGTGGCTTTCCGTCAGCACCCATGGTGCCAAGAACGCCAGAGGAAGCAATGGTGAGACCAGTAATGGTGCAAACTACGATGGTATCAATGAAAGTACCGGTCATGGAAACATAACCCTGTCTTGCAGGATGGTCAGTGGTGGAAGCAGCTGCAGAGATAGCAGCGGAACCAAGGCCAGCTTCGTTGGAGAAGCAACCACGAGCGACACCATAACGCATAGCATTCATTACAGAAACGGTAATGGTACCAACAACGCCGCCTTCTACAGCGGTAGGATCAAATGCCATCATCAGAATCAGATACAGACCGTGAGGAATGTTTTCAATGTTCAGTACGATGCAAGCCAGACCAGCCAGGATGTAGAACACAGCCATGCCAGGAACGACTACAGAAGATACTTTGGAAATAGAAGTGATACCACCAACTACAACGGCCAGGGTCATCACGGTAAGAGCTACACCAACGATTTCATTGGATACACCGAATGTGGTGCTAACAGCGGTGGAAATGGAGTTTGCCTGGGTCATGTTGCCGATACCGAAAGAAGCCAGTACAGCGAAGAGTGCGAAAGCAGCGCCGCAGAAGAGGCCGGCCTTTTTATTTTTGAAGCCGTTCTTCATAGCAAACATCGGGCCACCTTTCATTTCTCCCTTGGCATTGACTTCACGGAATTTGAAGCCCAGGAGACATTCAGAGAACTTGGTGGTCAGACCGAAGCAAGCGGAAATCCACATCCAAACCAGTGCACCAGGACCGCCAGCGAACATAGCAGTCGCAACACCGACGATGTTACCAGTACCAATGGTAGCTGCCAGAGCGGTCATCAGAGCGGAAAATGGAGATACGTCACCGCTACCCACCTGGGTGGTGCGGGATCTCTTAGAAAATACACTTTTTAATGCATATGGAAGGTTTCTCCATGTGAGGAAGCGAAGCTTCAAAGTCATGTAGATACCAGTTCCTACCAGAAGACAGAGCATGACAGGCCCCCAAACGAAGCTGTCAAGCTCACCTACAAGTTGATTGATCGATGCCATATCCATAATAAAATCCCCCTTGTTCCCGTAAATACTTATTGTTATTTACTAAACAAAAAATCGCCGCACTCAGTCTAGTGAAGAGACTGAAGCTGGCGATTCGATTCGTGTATACGAAAACGAGGGAGTTACCCAAGTGCCAGCCCTGTCCTTTTGCCTGAGAGATTCAGAGTTTCTACGGGTGAAACTCCTTAACACCTTCGGCGCCCGCATCTTTTCAGCGAGCCTCTCCAGAGTTGTGTCCGTACACAGTTTCGTGTTCTAACATGAACGCCTGATAGTGTTACTCCTTCGGCAGAAAACCGGATGGCTTTCGTTTTTCAGTGTACTTCATCCACCTTATGTAGTATGCGGCACATACATTGTGTCACTGAGAATCTGTTTTCTGAATTCCTAGGTCCTCAAGTGATTTATCTAGATTATACACTAGAATTTTTGAATTGCAATACCCCCTATTTTCGCAATTTTCGCATTGTAAACCTTTTAGTATAATAAAGTGTCTCTTTGTGCTGTATATACGCTATTTTTATTATCTTTTACGTTATGTTTTTCATTTATATCTTTTGTGTATATACTTTATTTTTAATAACTTTCAATAGAAATAATATAATAATTGTATATTCTTATTAGTTTTCATTTTTGATAGTCATTTCTAAAAATTGACCCAATCATAAAAAGAGACTATATTTTACGGTCTTTAAAGGAGGAAAATGGTGACGTGAGATATGTGATTAGCCACCTTATCATCATGTTTCACGGGAAACGTGACTCTATCCCAAAACCGATAGCACATAAAAATCCCCTATCCTGTTGGAATTCAGTCGGTCATTTTTTGCGGACAGTTCATACATGCTATCCTTTTCTGTTCTCT
>SAMEA104315425__coassemble_1404_pt1 | contig 12731 bp, 10 predicted proteins | sample SAMEA104315425__metabat2_low_PE_033 | metagenome-assembled genome bin SAMEA104315425 (sample SAMEA104315425) | gut metagenome | biome: Monkey gut; feature: monkey-associated habitat; material: faeces | place: China | collected 2013
CTGAGGGTTCTGAGGGTTCTGAGGGTTCTGAGGGTTCTGGCTCCATTGAAAATCTCACGATTTTCTCGGAGCCAGAACCTTATGATACACACGTCAGCTCTATGTTCAACCAGCCACCGCTACAGAACCTTCCACATACGTGCTTCATATCTATGTTTCTCCGGCCATATCACCGCCACAGCCCCCTAAGAGCCCCTTCCTGAGGAAGGGGCAGGCTCGCTTGCGAGCCGGGGATAGGCCGACGAAGAAGAGTTGTGAATCCAGCCGCCTTCATAGAACGCCGACAACATGATGTTCCTCATCTCAATGCATTCCGCTTGTGCGAGCTATCCCCCCTGCCCCCCCTTCCAGAGCAATGCTATTAAGTTAAGCGAAATATGCGATGATTTCTACTGATGCAAAGGTTACTCAGGTTTCTCAGGATACTGAGGTTTCTCACGTTTCTCGAATGAGCCAATAACGCTAGCGTCTATTGGCACATTCGGAGAACCTGAGCAACCTGAGAACCCTTAGAAACTTGAGCAACCTGTCCCCACTAGCGGAATCATGTCTATTAACGCAAATCCTTAACTTAACAGCATTACCTTCCAGAGGAAGAGGGTAGTTGCTAGTGCCACTACGGATAGAATCGTATTTCCTAATCCCTACTCCGGAACTTCGCATTCCACAGTTGTTCATACAGATAAGCTGCACCACGAAGGCCGCAGAAGGGAACGTCTGTGAAGTGCATCTCATCATGAGATGGAAGGGCAATATGGAAGAAGGAAAATTTCTTTCCCATACGAGTAAGGAGCATGGTTTCATGTCCGCTACTGAGTACCAAACCGCCATTCCAGTTTTCATAGTCCTGTTTAATCAACGCATCATCTCGTCCAACCACGCGAACTTCATCGGCCACGGGTACGGTGCGATCGGTCTGTGCCTGGAAATGGACGGTCAGCTTTGCTGTATCCACCCATTCGGTGCGAATGGCTTCTGCCATACCGGCCGCTTCCGACGGGGGTGCAGAAATCAGGATGTGGTCATACCACAGGCCGCCCCACAGGGATTCTGAGTTATTTCCTTTGCGCAGAAGAAATTCTTTTTCTTTCTTTCCTTCTTCTTCGACTTTGGTAGCATCTCCAACGCCCAATGTTTCGATGATTTTCTTCAGCCACGCCAGCGTACCGTCCACTCCATAGGGAAGGCCCACAGAGACATAAGGAATATCAAAGTCCTCTTTCATTTTTTTCGCCAGGGAAAGGCCCAGTTCGTCTCGTACCACCACATTTAAGGCAGCCGATGGGGCTTCCATGATGGTGTCCCATGTATCGCCGCTGCCGGGCATAGATACCACAGAAACCCCTGCCATTTCCAGAAGCCGCCGGATTTCTGCACTATCTTCTCTCCCTTTCATGCAAACCGTAGAAAGGCCCAGTACATTGACAGTCTTTTCTTTGCGGGGAAGCGGTTTCATTTCCTGTTCTACCCGAAGAGAGGCGCCGCTAAAGCCAGCTTCAAAACTTCCCTTGAGTCCACCGCTATCCATGGCATACACCGGCCAAGGAAGTCCTAGACGGTCCGCAATGCCCTGGGTATCATCCCCCACCAGACTGACACTGCAGTTGCTGGTGACGAAAACCCGCTCCGGCTTCGCATAGGACTGGATCATTTCAAATCCTTTTTTCAAATCCGCTTCGGTGCCATACACCAAAGAATTGGGCCCCGGCTGGGTACAAGACATTCTTTGAGATGCCATGGGATTTTCATCATCCACATATTTCATGGCATAGAAATAGCACCACAAAGGACCATTGACCATGGTATAACTGCCTGGAATAGAATCAAAGAAGGCAGAAGACCCAGTGAGGCCGCAGGTGCTTCCATGATGACAAGCGGCTTCCCAATCACACTGTGACATACGCAACCCCTCCTTTATATCCATAGCGGCAGAGCAACCGATAGATGGCTCTCAGTTGGCAAATTTCTCCTTCCGTTCCTGTGAGCGGAATCATAGGAATGAAAATCTGCTTCGTTTTGGTATTAAACATTTCATTGGTGGTGAGACAAATATCTGCCTCATCAATGATGGCCTGCCCTTCTTTGGCATTCCAGATAGGCACATCTTTGTAGGCCCCATGAATCTGTTCATCAAAGGTCTTCTTTTCTTCATCGGTCAGATTGTCGAAATACACCACACCGGTGATATTCATTTCCAGCCGTGAAAGGCCTTGCAAGGTTTCCACTGGACGGTACCAGCGTGGACCACGACCGATGGCCACCACCACTTTTTTCCCGCGGGTCACCGGGACATAGGAAGAAATCGCATCATTGAGCCGCTTTTCTTCTGCTTTGACAATGGCTTCGCCTTTTTCCTTCTGTCCCAATTTTTCACCCAGTGCGCGAATCCACTGGCAGGTATTTTCCCACCCTACTGGATAGACATCTCCCAAGGTAGGAATGTCGAAATCTTCTTCCAATCGTTTTGCCACGTCCATCATGCCACCGGGCTGTCCAGCGGTCCCCAAAAGAATCGATAAAGACGCAGAAGGAATGTCTTTCCATTCATCAAACGGCACATAACCAGGAAATTGCCAATGGACATCCAATCCAAAAAGAGAAAGGATCCGTTTCACTTCCCGCGCATACTGTCCATCAGGCCCCATCTGGTCCCCCAGGAGAAGCACCCGACCAGGCACATGGTCCTGTTTTTGGAAGAAACGGGAAATAATCGCATCCACCGTTTTGTAGTAAGCGTCAGAATATTCGCCGCCCAAAAAGCCAGCAAAGGGCATGGCCATGACAGGAATCCCATATTCATTTTCTGCCTCTTCTGCTTCCTGCTCGATATCATCGCCGATAACACCGGCCACACAGGAGGACACAATAAAAAGGCACTTGGGCTTATAGGTATCCATCACATAGGAAATACATTGATGAAGCCGAGGGATACCGCCAAAAATGCTATCTTTTTCTCTAAGGTGAGAAGAAATCAGCGGTGTCGGCGGCCTTTTTTCCTGTCCCAGGTCGGCGATGACTCGAAAACCACATCCCAAGTCCATGGTAGTGGCCACGTGGACACAACCGATCGGGCTATGAAAAATCACAGCCACATCCTTGCAGAAGCCTACAGCCCGATAGACTCCCACCAGGGTGCAGCTGCAAGATTTTGTTTTTGATAAGAGCCATTTAGTCTTCAGTGCCATAGGTGCCTACCAGTTTCTCCAACTCTTCAAAAGACATAGGGGTCGGTATCGTCAATTCCGTATTGTTCCAAATCGTTTCCGCCAGGTTCCGATAGACTTTCGCCTGCTCCGAATCAGGAGCGTATTCTAATACAGTCTGTTTGTGATTTTCCGCAATATTCACAATCTTGTCTCTCGGAATGAATGCCACCAGATGGGTATTCAGCTTCTTACAGAATTCCAACAGCAATTCCTTTTCTCCAGGCACATTGCGGCTATTTCCAATAATCCCAGCCAGACGCACTTCCCCACGGACAGCAAACCGCTTGATGCCTTTGGCAATGTTGTTAGCCGCATAGAGGGACATCAATTCGCCAGAAGAAACAATATAAATTTCCTTCGCATAGCCTTCACGGATAGGCATGGCAAAACCACCGCAAACCACATCGCCCAGTACATCATAGAGGGTCAGGTCCACATCTTCCGGCAAAGCTTTCAATTTATCTAACAGCTGCAAAGCCACAATAATACCGCGACCAGCACAACCTACGCCAGGTTCCGGTCCCCCAGCTTCTACACAGGTGATGCCATTAAACCCAGTATGAACGATATCTTCCTTTTGGATATCTTCCACATCACTGGTCCGTACTTTGTCCAGTACCGTTTCTTTGCAAATATGTCCCAACAAGAGACGAGTAGAATCATTCTTCGGGTCACAACCGATCTGACATACTTTCTTCCCCATCAGACTTAGTGCCGCTGATACATTGGAAGACGTGGTGGATTTTCCAATGCCACCCTTTCCATAAAAAGCAATTTTTTTCATAGCAATCTCCTTTGATTACACTGAAATGATTATTGTCTCTATTATAACAAGATTAGAGAGTAGTGACTAGAGAAAACAGGTATGGAAAGGGTATGATTGTGCAGCTTTCTATTTTTAACATTGATATTCTCTGATTGGTGACAAGGTTATAAAGGGTTATAAAAGGTTATGAAACTACCCATTTTCCCATAACCTTTTATAACCCTTTTAACCTCGTCGCCCACTTTCAAAGTTCTATGTTAATGACTGCTTGTTAATTCGTTTTCTGAAATTATGCGAAGATTTTAGTCTGTAGTGAATAAAAATGGTAGCGCCACTAGCGTGTGGCCCCTTGGAGAAGGGGCGGCGAAGCCGGGGATAGAGTGGCCCGAAGGGACACAATCAGCACTAGCGAATTGTAATTCTTTGTTGGGCTAGCAAGCAAAATGTTTCATACCGCTAGAAGCGTCTATCCCCCTTTGATTCCCCCTTTTCCAAGGGGGACGCAGCTTACCGCTTATTCCACATTTTGGGGAACTCCTTGCAAGGATATTTGCTAAATCACGCATAAATTCGTGCATTTTATTTACGTGATTTCCTATAATATCTCACGATAAATAATAGGCATATGAATTATCGAGCAGCCACTATGTTAGAAATACAATGCCATACAATAATAACCTTGCATATAGAGTGTTTTACATGAGCTAAACCTCTATCCCCTTTCACATCCCGGCGAGCTACATAAACTGGTATCATGCCATTTGAGTTCAATCGGCCTAAGAGCAATTCGAGGGCTCGCCGCCACCACTCCTCACTCCTAATTCCTCACTATAAAAAAAGCGGTGCCTACAAATATGTAAGCACCGCACATAAAACGCTCTATTTTTCTTTTTCTGCCAATTGTTTTTCCAAGCGGCGAACTTTTTTCATCAGTTCTGGCAAATGGGACAGGGCCGCTTCCACTCTTCCCCACTGGGCATGGGTTCTAGCGGGATAACCCAGGTAGGTTCCTGGTTCTTTGATAGTACCGATAATACCGGTTTTCCCACCAAAGACAGCATTGTCCACAATGGTGATGTGACCATTGACACCGGTCTGGCCTGCCATGATGACATGGTTACCCACTTTGGTGCTGCCTGCAATGCCCACTTGTGCACAAAGGAAGCAGTCTGTTCCTACTTCTACATTGTGTCCCAAATGGCACAGGTTATCAATCTTAGTCCCATTACCAACCACGGTGTTATTCATGGCTCCATTATCCACCGTAGAGCAAGCACCGATTTCGGAATCATCGCCGATGACAGCTCGACCGAGCTGGCGAATGTGATGGTGATGTCCATTTTCATCGGTGGAGAAACCAAATCCCTGACCGCCTACGACTGCATGGGCACGAAGAACCACCCGATCACCTAGAATGCTATTTTCATGGACCACAGCGCCCGGATTGAGCTCGCAATCTTTTCCGACTCTGGCATGTTTTCCTACATACACGTATGGATAAATCACTGTGCCATCACCGATTTCTGCGCCTTCTTCGATCACCGCATAAGCCATGATGCATACATCTTTGCCAATGGTGGCTTTCGGGCTGATGACCGCTGTTTCGTGAATCCCTGGTTCAAATTTGTTTTCCGGACGGAACAGTTCAATCAGTTCGCCAAAAGAGCGACGGGCATCGGGAACCACAATTAAATTTTTCGTGTATTTAGCGGGGAGTTCATCCACAAGAATCACGCCGGCCTGCATTTCTTCGATGTGTTCTGCATAGACACCTCTGGCAAATGTCACATGAGAAGGACCTGCGCTTTCTGCACTGCATACATCATCGATGACAACGGAACCATCCCCATATAAAGTTCCGCCTACCAGCTCAGCCAATTCTGCTGTTGTTTTTTTCATTTGATTCCTCACTTAGACTGAGAAGAAGCGGCTTTGGATGTGCCTTCAATCTTAGCCAATACTTCGTCTGTAATATCTACCGCACCGGTTGGTACCGCTCTCTTGTGCATTACAATGCCAATATTCTTTTCCTTGGCAACCGCACCAGCCTGGGATTCTACCATGGACTGAATCTGCTTCTGTTTGCTCTGCATGAAAATCATCCGTTCCTGCTGGGCAGACTGTACTTTTTTCTGCATTTCTTCATCAGAAAGTCCACTCTGGGAATCCTGGTTCAGACGGTCCCGAATTTCTTTATCCTTGTTCGTAATTTCGTCTTCAATGCCTTTGATTTTCGTGGATTCACTTTCCAATTTCTGATAATCAATCACTGCCACTTTATTTTCACTGCCGCAGCCAGAAAAAACAGCTGCTACAGCCAAAAGTCCCACACAGGCCAATTTTTTCCATTGTGCCTTCATGTTTTTAATTCCTCCTTGTATACAGGTTGCTCAAGGTTCTTAGGTTTCTCAGGATTCTCAGGTTCTATGCATCGCAGTACCTTAGAGTTACATCCTATTTTTCCTATCTCACCATATATACTGCATCATTTTGTAAATATCTATGAAAAAATATATCAGTAACCAGTAGACCAATGACTGGTGCCTGAAATCACATTTCACCACTCACCCCTCCAACAGTCACTATATATTTTTCATAATAAAGAGGTATTGGGGCACTTCCAAATTTAGTGCGCCCCTTCCTCCACTACGCACTTTTAAAAAAAAGCAGTCAAATGACCAGCCGTTACTTACCACTCACTACCCGATTGACAATATCGCTGGTGACATCCACAGCGGATACGTTGGCTTTGTATTTCGAGAAAATCATCACCAGATGCTTATCGCTAGCTACCTGGGCCGCATCTTCTTCGATGTCTTTCATGATTTCCTTTTTGAGATCTGCCATTTGTTTCTGCTTAGCGTCAATGCGCTGCTGCCAATCTTCATTCCACGATGGATCCACCGGCTCTTCTTCCGGCGCAATCACCATGTCTTCCGGCTGGGCCAATCCAGCTTTGATTTCTTCTGCCGTTTTGGCCGCATAGGCATCCAGTTCTTTGGATGCGTTTTCTTTGGCCGCTTGCATTTCCTTGATTTCGTCCTGGGTCCAGCCAGCAGTATCTACCTGTTCTCTGGAAATACGGAGATTCATCAAGTCGTGAAGTTTCTTTTTCACGTCTTCCTTTTCGTCTCCAGTAACCCCCAATACGGTCAGTTTCATTTGCAAGTTTGCCATCTCGGCCCGTTCTTCCGGGGTGAGACCATCCATTGTGACCGGCTTATCCTGTTTCTGGTGGGCTTCATTGATTTTGGTATACAATGCTTTCAGCCCATCATTGAGTTCGTTTTCTTTTGCTTTGACTTTGGTTTGGAGTTCATCCTCAGCAGCCATACGCTGGCTCTGGTCTGCCAAAGCCGCACGAATCTGCCGCTGCTGGGCCGAGGCATGAATGAGTTTATTTCTTTCATTCTGATACTGTTCCAGCATGTGATTGTACTCTGTTTCCAACCGGAAATAGGTACTGTACTTCGGATGGGCTTTGACCAATGTCTCTAGATCGGCCACGCCATAAGAGGGAGATGGCGGCGGTGTTTCTACTTTTTCCTTGCCGCAGCCAGCCACAGCAACGGATAGACCGATCATCAGTGCTACCGCTACACCCCATACACCATTTTTATAGGTCATAAGCGTTCCTGGTGATTATTTACTTTCAGAAGCGGCTGCTTTGGACTGGGCTGCATCAGCCTTGGTCAAAGCGTCAGTGACTTCTTTGGTGATGTCAGTGCCACCATAAATGACAGCCGATTTATCAACCACCAGAGACAGGCCCTTCTTGGAAGCCACGGATTTCACGGCACCAGTGACCTGGTCATCCATATCTTTTTCAATGGCAGTACGTTTCTGGTTGAACTGCTGCTGCATATCTGCAAAAAGTTTTTCCTTTTCTGCATCGCTCATGCCCTGGGATTTGGCATCGAAATCTTTCTGCATTTCTTCAGCGGTTTCTTTCAGCTTCTGCTGGTAGTTCATAGCCATGGTGCCATTGTTAGAAATAACTTCTCTCTGGTCCACCACACCGATATCAGAAGTAGGAGCTGCATTGGCGGTATCACCCATGGATACCACAGCCATAGCAGCTACGGAAGCAATAAATACCCCTGCCAGAGCAAAGGAAAAAATCTTTACATTTTTCTTGTTACCAAGAGTTGTCATCATGATAGTTACACTCCTTACAAATGAAGGTGACTTGTGACTAGTGACTGGTAACGGGATAACTAGAAATTATTCCTAGTCACCAGTCACTAGTCCACCAGTCACCAAACTACAAGTTCGCAATCAGCCGAAGCCATTTGCCTTCTTCATCATTATACACATATTCCAGCGTCATGTAATTATGAATTTTATAGGAAAGCCCAAATTCATTTTCCTTTTCTTTGAAATCCCTATCATAGCGAAGGGCTATTTTTTCTCCAAAAGGAATCGTTCCAAATACATGATTGCTGTTTTCTACGAAATCATATTTATAGCCCAAATCCAAGACGCGTCCGAAATGGTGATACCATCCACCATAGAGATTCCATTTGACCGGTCCCGGATAAAAACGGGCCTCGCCAAAGACCACATTGCTTTGGCCAATGAAATGGCCCAGCATGCCTTCTATGGCAGTATTTTTATTTCCATCTCGCCCGGCATCCATCCAGGCTTCTGTTTTGATAATCCAATGGTCTGTCAAAGCATCCACTTTGAGTTCCGTGGTTTCGCCGGGGAAGAGATATACCTTCGTCTCAATGCCATATTTCTGAATGAACGAATCGTTTTTCAGAATCTCATTCATAGCAAAAGACAAATCTTCTTGGTGGCGACGAACAAAACCGATAGGCAACCCTTCCAGATTTTTCAATGTCCGTTCTGTTTCTGTCACAGCCCGAAGCATGAAAAGACGGGGAATGGTGGTTTTGTGAAACGTCAATTTCCCAGTACGGACAATCGGCCCTTGGGGAATTAAAAAGATTTTGACCTTTGTTTTCTCTCCAGAAATGACATCGAAATTGGCTTGAAATTCTGGCAAAATTTGGGAGAGCACATCGCGCCCCGCCGATTCGGTCACGCTTTCCGCCCACCCCACAGAGTCTACCGGAAGGCCAATCAGGAGATGACTCATCAAAGCAGGAATGTCTTTGGCATCTTTTTCCACGTAAGCCTTTGCTTCCGGAGACAAATTGCCATAGTCAATTTCTGTTTCCACATCCTGGATCATATGACCCACCGGAAGGAGTTTCACATCCATCTGGGTTTCTGGCCCGTAGGACACATGGATATCGGATACCACGTACCCTACAATCACGCGATTCATGATATCCGCCAGCACTTTATCATACTGGGTTTCATTCATGCGGAAAAGGTTCTCTTCCTTTCCTACCAGAATGCGCTGCCCGATGGCGGAAATACTGGCTTCAATGCGACGCTTCACCGCATCGGGCATACTCCCCGTGGTGGTTTCCACTTGTACATGAATCTCCTCGATGGGCGCCGCCCATGCTGCCATAGGAAATAGAAAAGAAGAAACGAACAGCGCCGCCCCCACTCGCATCGCTCGATGTTTCAAGGAAGAAACCATGCATCCTCCTTTTTCAAAAGGGATTAGGGATTGGTAGCTAGGGATTAGGAAATATAGTCCATGTCCCCACTTCCAAATTCATAAAAAATTGGTATGGGGGCGCTTTATACGTTGTGCGCCCCTTCCACCATTTCTAACTTCTCATTACTCATTTCTCACTGCTTTTTAGAACTGTGTTCCGAAGCTGAAGTGGAATTTGTTCTTATCGCCGTGGCCGTAATCCAGACGAATCGGTCCGATTGGAGTCTGGAGACGAAGACCTACGCCGACAGACCAGTTGAAGGAATCATCGTCATCATACCACGGAATCTGTCCGTTATCGATGCCCCAGGTGCTGCCGCCATCGGTGAAGAGGACGCCCTGTACTTTCTTGGCGATTGGGAAACGATATTCCAAAGTGGCAGCATACATCTTTTTGCCTTTGAACTGGTCATCTTCGTAACCACGAAGGGTATTGGAACCGCCCAAGTCAAACAGGTTGCCATAAGCTACATCGCCATCAATATAGCCGCCCATGAGACGGAGCGCCAGGATATGGCCATTGCCGAGGCCCTTGTAGAAACGACCTTCTACGTTATATTTGTAGAAATCATATTTGCCGCCAAGGCCATGACCGCCCCATTGGACAGAAGCAGAAATTCTACGGCCCTTGCTGGCATTGAAGTAGTTATCACGGTTATCGAATACATGGGTAAAGGTAAAGCTATTGGTGGTGCCAAAGTTATCATGAATAGCATTATACCAAGCTTCTTTCATTTTTTCTTCGGATTCATACCCCTTATGTTCTTTGAATTTATCAGTTGCTGCACTACCCCAATCGAAGCCATCGTGGTCATCGTAAGATTCTTTGGCACTTTCAAAATTCAAGTAGTTGGTGCGGTATTCACTGGTTACGCGGCCCCAAGTGAGGTTCCAGCCTCTTCTTCTCTTATCATATTCGGCGATGGTGTTGCCGTCTTTATCATAGTCATCGTATTCATAAATACGGTTGAAAATGGAAGCTCCCAGGGAATCGCCGTTGGAGTTGATCCATGGACGGGTATAGGAAATGGTGTAGTTCTTTCCATTACCAGCGCCGCCAAATTCCCAATGGAAGTTGACTTTATCGCCAGTACCACGGAAGTTGGTGTCTCCCAATTCCAAAATACCTACGGCACCATCGGAATCAGAGTAACCAGCGCCGACGGTCACGATACCGGTCTTCTGTTCAATCACATCGATTTCGATGATGACGTTGTGTTCATTTTCTTTGCCCGGCAGGAGCTTCATGTTCACATCTTCGAAATAGCCCAGGTTGTACAGTCTTTCCATACTGCGGCTGGCCTGGAACTTATTGAACGGTTTGCCCTTTTTCAGCTTCAATTCTCTGGTGATGACATGATCTTTGGTCTTTTCATTGCCTACCAAGACGAAATCTTCGACCACGCCTTCCGAAATATCTACATGAAGGATCCCATCAGAAGACACTTGTACGTTCGGAATGGAAACCAGCATGTAGCCCTGTTTCAGGTACATGTCTTCGATTTCTTTCAGTTTCTGGTTCACCAGTACGAAATTCAGCACACTGTCCTGGGGTACATTCATGACAGATTTCAGATAATCCGATGTGAAAATGGTATTTCCAGAGAATGTCACATCATGAACCACCGGGTTGGACACCAGCTGGTACGCCAGGTTCACCCCTTCTGGTACGGACGTAAAGGACGGACGAATCTGAGAAAATACACCGGTACTGCCCAGAGAAGCCACATCATTTCTAATAGTTTCTTCTGCTACGGTGGCGCCCACTTTGCTCTGCAGCAAAGGAAGCAATTTGGCTTTTACTTCTTCTGGCACGCCTACGAAATCCACAGAAGTGATGGTTTTCCCTACCTGTGCCGCAATGGCATCATTGTCTTCTGCGGACAGATACAGTGAAGCATCCCCTACCGCAACGGTCTGGTGAGATTCTTTCACTTCCATCGATGGTTCTGTATCTTTTGCGGTTTCATTGGTGATTTCTCCCACTTTTCCAGTCTGCTGTCCACTCTTCACATCGATCATGGAACTCTGAGACATGCCGTTCTGGCTGCCACCCATCTGTGGTGCTTCTGCCATAGCCTGCATCCCAGAAAGGGAAAGCAGCATGGCAGAAAGAAGCAGTGCCTTTTTATGTTTCACTGTAATCATAAATTCCTCCTCTTATTCAATGTACAATGTACATCTGACTTGCATTTTTATGTAAAAGCGACACATGGGGTATCGCTGGTACAACAATATTAAATTAAGTGACTAGTGACTGGTGACTCGTGACTAGGAAAAACATACCCAGTCACGAGTCACCAGTCACCAGCTACCAAACTACCCTTGTCCCCGCAAAGCCCGTCCGGCTTCACCAACCACACTTTGGATTTCTTTTTCAGAAAGTGCTGGCGGAACTGGTGCAGGACGCACCACCGGTGCCGGGGTCACTGGGGTTGTTACCACAGGAGTTTCCTGACGAGCCACAGGCTTTTCAGAAACAGGCGTTGCTGTCACTGCTTCTGCTATAGAAGGATTTTCTACAGCTGGAGTTCCAATAACGGTGGTATTGACCTCTGGTTTTTCGGAAATAGAACCAGCCACACTTTCATTGTGATTTATTTCACTAGCCGCCATTTCTACTGGCGCGGCAGGATAGGCTTCTTGCTGTCCCATCTTTTGATATACTGACGAGCCCCCGAAAAATAACAGAGCTGCTACTATCATAGCACATCCGCGCAATCCCCACTTGCGAAATGTAGAAGGTTTGCGCGTTTCTTTCAACCGCTGCATTTCTGCCTGCGCCATGATGAGATTCAGTTCCCCAGTGATTTCCTTATGGCTGGAGTAAGAACTTTCCGCCCGCTCCAACCATTTCTTCACCGCTTGTACCCTTTTTAATGTATCTCCCGACATGAATACCTCCCAAAAGAAAAAGGTCTTCTCTTATCTAACAAGAGACATTCTAGTAATTTCCATGCACTAAATGTCTATCAAGTCTACTTTTATAACTTATAATCCGAAAAAAGGACATAAAAGTGAACTCCCAATAGGATACATTTTTCTTATTTTACCACGAATTACTAAATATTTCTTTAATTTTCTAGGTAAAATAAGGTGGCTGCTCTTTTTTGATAGAAAATTGGGTTCTGAGGGTTCTGAGGGTTCTGAGGGTTCTGAGGGTTCTGAGGGTTCTGAG
>SAMEA104315425__coassemble_1436_pt1 | contig 12510 bp, 9 predicted proteins | sample SAMEA104315425__metabat2_low_PE_033 | metagenome-assembled genome bin SAMEA104315425 (sample SAMEA104315425) | gut metagenome | biome: Monkey gut; feature: monkey-associated habitat; material: faeces | place: China | collected 2013
ACCTTGCATCAGCAGAAATCACCGCATATTTCGCTTAACTTAACAGCATTGCCCGGCAGGGGAGCCAAGACGCTAGAGGTGAAATCGCTAGCATCTATATTTCCTCATCCCTAGCTACTAATCAATGGTATTTCAAATCAAAGGATCATAACATGAGCGAAAAAGAAATCGAAATCAAAGCGTATCCGGTGCGGTACTTCAGTATCGTCACGGTACCGAAGGAGTTTGTTCATCAGATGCCCCAGTTGGAAAGTGGGGTACTCAAAGAGGGGACGTCTCTCAATGGGGAGGCGGTGCAGAAGGCGATCCTGGAGGGAAAATCCCAGGTGTCTAGCTTGTCGCCTTATTTGTTTGTGCTTTTTGAAGTGGAAAATGGCGCCGCCTACTGGACTTATATGGATATGGCGGGAGAATTGTCCAAATTCCGTTTCATTGACGGCAACGAATCCTATGTGGCAGCAGAAAAAGTGGCCTATCCCAATGGAGGATATATCTATCGGGTGCATCAGGTTATGATAGCGAGGAAATAGTCATGTTTCACGTGAAACGTGAGAGGAAAGGTTAGCCCTTCGGGCGGGTTATGTTTTGCATGCTTTCTATTTCAGAACAAAGAGTAGTTGAGGTTGGAAAGAAAAAGGGTTATAAAAGGTTATGGGAATACCATTTTTCCATAACCTTTTATAACCCTTTTTCTATGCAGCTATTAGATCGGTATTATAGAAGATAACCTGCCCGAAGGGCTAACCTTTTCTTTCGCTGTGTCATACCGATGAGTTACTAAACCACAGTGTTTTATATCAGAAATTCTCTAACTTCACCACGTCGATGACCGGTGTTTCGTAGGGGTGGACTCGTTTGATGGCCCGGACGACGTCGTAGATGTGGGCGTTGTCTACGCGGCACTGGAGGACGTATTCGTCTTCTTCGGTTTCTTCTCCGATGGTGCCGTTGTAAGGATTGGCACCTTCCAAGGTGGTCCAGGCGGAGTGTACCTGCCACCAGGACATGCAGCCGGCATAGTTTCCGACCTGTCCGCCGCCGGCGTTTTTGATGGTTTCGCGGATGAGATCGATGGATTCAAAGGGAAGATAGACTTGGATTTTGTACATGATAATGACCTGCTTTCTGATATACTTTGGGTGACTGGTGACTGGTGACTGGTGACTGGGTATGTTTCACGTGAAACGTTGGGATAAAAGGTTATTATTCTGCCTTTTCCTATAATCAAACATCCTTATATACCGCTAGTGTCAAGGTTAAAAAGGTTAAACAGGGTTATGTGATTGCGATAGTCTCATAACCCTATGTAACCTTTTTAACCTCGTCACTAGCGATACATACTTTTTGTTAGGCATAGGAAGCGGCAGAATAATAACCTTTAAAAATATGGGGGCGCTATATGAATTAATGCGCCCCTTCCACCATTCCTCATTTCTCACTGCTTTTCAAATAGCTTTCGTCCAACGTAATACTGGCGGTGCCGTCTTCGTCCGCGTGAAGGGTGGCACGGATGCCCATGGGGAGGAAGAGATTATTGGCGGCGTGGCCGATGGGGAAGTTTTTCACTGCCGGCTTGCCTGCCAGTTTTGCGTAGTGGGTCATGATGTCGTCTACGGTGAAATCGCCTGCAGCGGCCCCGGTTTGGGCGCGGCCGAAGTCGCCGTACACAATGCCAGAGACACGGGAGAGGAGGCCGTTTTGGTAGAGCTGCTCCATGAGGCGATCGATTTCGTAAGGGCTGACCCGCACGTCTTCTAGAAATAGGATGGCTCCGTCCCCTTTCAGTTCATAAGGGGTGCCGCAAAGGGAAGCGAGAACCGTCAGATTGCCACCTTCCAGTAGGCCCGTGGCACTGCCCGGTACCAGTGTGGTGAGAGAGGTCCCTTCTGGCATAGGAAGTTTGCCAATGGGATAGCTGCCAGAGAGGCCGTTTTCAAATAGATACAACGTGAAAGCAGTGTAATCAAAATTCTTGAAACTGGACAGCATGGGTCCGTGGATGGTGACCATGTGGGCTTTTTCTCCTAGGGCCGTGTGCAGCGCCGTGATATCAGAAAATCCGATAAACAGTTTCGGGTGTTTCGCAATGGCATCGTAATCCAATAGCGGCAAAATGCGAGCACTGCCATAGCCGCCGCGGAGGCAGAGAATGGCTTTGACCTCATCGTCTTGGAAGAAATCATTGATATCCTTGGCGCGGTCCTCATCACTGCCCGCCAGGTAACCCGCGGACTTATGCACCGAAGGGGCCAGCTTCACCTGGTAACCCAGGGATTCTAGTAAATCGATGGCTTCGGTGTATTCTGCCATATTTCCCTTGGCAGCCGGTGCGAGCACACCGATGGTATCGCCTTCTTTCAAAGGAGAAACTTTGGACCGACTTTGTGCTTCGTGGGCGTGGGCGGTGGAAAATAAGAAATAACACAGGATGGCCAAAATTAGAGCGATCGCTCCGGCGGCCATCCATTTTTTATGTTCAGATGAAATAATCAATGGAATGCCCCTTTCTTGTAGTAAGTATAGCACAAAAAAGGCAATGAGGAATTAGGAATGAGAAATGAGGAATGGTGGTGGCTGGGCGGCATGTTTCACGGGAAACGGGGAAATAAAGGGTTATACTCAATGCACTGGATTACCTAACAGGTTGATGATTTCGCTGATCACAAGGTTATTATTGTGCAGCTACCGCTTGTTGTACAAATATTTAATGCCAAAGAGAAAGGGTTATAAAAGGTTATGAAGGAAACGATGTTCCCATAACCTTTTATAACCTTTTTAACCTTGACACTTTCGTATAGCAAGAAATGTTTGAATCATAACCCTTTATTGTCATGTTTCACGTGAAACGAAAAAAGTAGGTAGTGAGCAGTAGGCAGAAAGGACTGCCGACTGCTCACTACCTACTGCTTACTGAACAAGAAAAAAGCCACCCAATGGCTTGGACAGCTTCCTTCAAACATTACTATTTTGAGAAAGCCAGATCCGCGCCCTGGATAACCAACTATCTCTTTTTTTATATTATATCATATAGGGTCAAATGTTTCACGTGAAATAGGGAAAAGGTTATGGGGAAAGCGGGATTTGCATAACCCTTTATACCCTTTTATAACCTTGACACTTTTGTATAGTAAGAAATGTTTCACGAAAGAAAGCAGCAGAATAATAACCCTTTATCGTCATGTTTCACGGGAAACATAGGGATATGTGCCAACAGTTCACTACATATGCTACAATGGGGGAGAGGTGAGGCTATGGAAGCGTGGTATGAATCGAAATTGACGAGGCCGTGGATGAGGAAATATTTCTCCTTTCAGGGGCGGCTCAATCGGAAGCCTTATATTTTGCGGGGCGTTATACTTTATGTGTTGTATAAACTGGTGTGTGTGTTTACTGCAGTATTGGTAGCATTGGTGTTAGAGGCTTTGGGAATACAAAAAGAGCATAATGATATGTATATTGTTACTACTTCTTACGTAGTTGGATTCATACCGAATATCATATATTTAGTTGGCTCCTTATCTTTGATTGCTAGGCGACTTCATGATTTGAACCAAACCGCAAGGTGGTTTATTAAAAATAATCTGATAGCTATAGCTCTGATATACGGAGCTTTACTGGTGTGCTGGGTGTTGTATTCCTTACAAGCTATATTTATAGTGGATTTTGGAATGGTTTTATTGATAGGAATTACGCTAGTTATTTTCAGGCTCTATCTGTTGTTTATTATGATTTGTCTTCTTTTAAAAAAGGGGACAGCCGGAGAGAATCGATTTGGGGTACCATTAGTCTAGCGTAATATGTAATGTGGGCCATTTGCAGTATCTTTTACTACTTACTGCGAACGGTCTGCTGCTAACCAATTACCAAGTTGAACCATAAATGATTGACTAGTTACTCATGTAAGAAATATGGAGGTATTCTATGGATATGTCAGAAGAAATTACAAAAATGAATCTGTATAAAACCTTTGAGCCTTATATCGATTCGTCGGTGACCATGCAGGAACGGCTCAAGGGGCAAGTGAAATTGACCGCTGATGCGACCGAAGAGGCGGAGCAGGCACTTTCGAAGTGGAAGGCGTTGAAGCTCAAAAGCAGACTCTTTTAAGGGCAATGAGGACTTAGGAATGAGGAATTAGGAATGGTATTAGTCCCATAGCGAATTGTCGTACCGTTGGCGTTTTATGCCGCCTGCGCTGCCCATCTTCGCTACGCTCGAAATGGCGTCTCACTATATCCCTGCGTCGCTTCGCTCCTAGCGATATAGTTCGCTTGCGCACCTCAGCCTTCGGCAGCTCCCCCGACAGGGGAGCCGAGTCGCTAGAGATGATTCCGCTGGGGTCATGTTTCACGTGAAATATGATGTTGGCGGGAAATGCTGTAGCGTCTTATCTCCCCCGTCGGGGGAGAATTAAAGAGGGGGAGGCAGTAGCGGTATACTTCGCTATGAACATATCCAGCGTGCTTGGTGATATCCGCTCCTAGCGAGAAGATGGATAGTGCGCCCCTTTTACCGCTAGGAGCAGGCATCACCGAGCGGGATTGTCGTACATTTAGCGTTTCATACCGCTTGCGCTGCCCCTTCAGCCTTCGGCAGCTCCCCCGACAGGGGAGCCAAGACGCTGGATATGATTTCGCTGGTGTCATGTTTCACGTGAAACATGATTCTGACGAGAGACGCACTAGCGCCTTGTCTCCCCCGCCGGGGGAGAATTAAAGAGGTGTGCAAGCGAACTGCATCGTTAGGAGCGTAGCGACGCAAGGATGCAGTGAGACGCCATTTCGAGCGTAGCAAGATGGGAGGCAGTAGCGGTATACTTCGCTATGAACATATCCAGCGTGCTTGGTGATATCCGCTCCTAGCGAGAAGATGGATAGTGCGCCCCTTTTACCGCTAGGAGCAGGCATCACCGAGCGGGATTGTCGTACATTTAGCGTTTCATACCGCTTGCGCTGCCCCCTCAGCCTTCGGCAGCTCCCCCGATAGGGGAGCCGAGACGCTAGAGGAGATTCCGCTGGTGTCATGTTTCACGGGAAACGAAAAAAGCCGCTCCTGGGAGCGGCGATTTCCGGTCAATCACGATATCTAATCATATTATAACATAAAAGCAGTGAGAAGTTAGAAGTGAGAAGTGAGAAATGGTGGTGGCGGCGCGTCAAATTATATAGCGCCGCAAATAAAAAAGGTAAGCCGGTTAAACGTTGGAATGTCTTTAGCCGGCTTACCTTTTTATATAATTAGGATATTGGGGCGCTTTATGAATTGTGCGCCCCTTCCACCATTTCTCACTTCGTACTTCTCACTTCTCACTGCTTTTCATCATTCGACAAATGGGTCTTATCGAAGAGGAGGAAGGCCAGGGAGGTGATGATAGCCACTACGGTAGCCAGGCCCATGCCTTTCAGCTGCACCGGGCCGAGGACGATGGTGGCGCCAGAGAGGCCGGAGATCATGGTGACCGCGGTAAGGATCAGGTTTCTGGATTTCGTGTAATCTACCCGTTTTTCAATGAGCATACGGATACCGGAAGCAGCGATGAAACCGAAGAGGAGGATGCACACGCCGCCCATGACCGGGGTGGGGATGGCGTGAATGAGGGCGGCGATTTTGCCGATGAAGGAGAACAGAATGGCAAAGCAAGCAGCACCGCCGATGACCCAGGTGCTGTATACGCCGGTCATGGCCATGACGCCCATATTTTCCCCATAGGTCGTATTTGGCGTCGAACCGACGAAGCCAGAAATCATATTGGACAAGCCGTCGGCGAAGAGGGACCGATGGAGCCCTGGGTCCTTGATCAGGTTGCGGCCTACGATATCACTGGTGACGAAAAGATGGCCGATGTGTTCTGCCAGCACCACGAAGAGGGCCGGGAGAATCATCATGATGGCAGATACGTTGAAATGGGGCGCATAGAACGTCGGGAAAGCGAACCATGGCATTTCTTCTACGTGAGAGAAATCCACCACGCCCATGAACACCGACAGGATATAACCAGCGATGACGCCGATCAGAATGGGGATGATGGAAATAAACCCTCTGCCCAGCACGGTTGCCAGGATGGTCACCACTAGGGTGAACATGGAAATCGTGATGGACGTGGTGGCCGACATGCCCTGCGGTTCCCCGATGAAGCCCGACATGGTCATGGCCAGCGGTGCCAATTCGAGACCGATGATGGCTACGATAGCACCCATGGCAGCCGGTGGGAACAATACATCGATCCAGTGGACACCGATTTTCTTTACCAAAAGAGCGAGAATCATGAAGCATAGACCAAAAGCGATAAAACCGCCTTGTGCATCAGCGTAAGACATGCCCGCCGTGGCGGTGACAGCTAAGACTGGGGAAATAAATGCAAAGGAAGAACCCAGGTAAGCCGGGAGTTTCCATTTGCAAATGGTGAGGTAAATCAAAGTGCCAATGCCGTTCATAAAAAGACAAGTGGCAGGGTCCACGTTCAAAAGGAACGGAACCAGGACCGTGGAGCCGAACATCGCAAATAGATGCTGCAGCGCCAAAGGGATGGTGGGAAGAATAGGCAACCGTTCTTCCACTTCGATGATGCGTTTACTCATTTTTTCTCCTTTTTTCTCTGTTATCACATAGTGGGTGTTTTTCTGGAAATATAGGTTTTACAAGTTTCTCAGGGTTCTTAGGATGCTCAGGTTCCTCGAATGTGCTAATATCTCATTCGAGAAACCTGAGCATCCTGAGAATCTTGAGTGCCCTGTGTAACCTGAAGCAGAAAAGAAATCATTTCCTATGGGACAGAATAATAGGGTACTCTCGAAAAAAGGAGGCTCCAGCGCGCTGAAGATCCTCCTTTCTTGAGATACCGATTGTGAATTTGACCGATACTATTTTATTCTTTTTTTGTTAGAAAATCAAGGGATTATACTCTGTGATTCCAATGGATAGACAAAGCGTTTCATGAAGAAATACAAAAGGTTATTATTCTGTCGTGAACTTTTGTAAAACAACTCAATGTATCCACTTAGCAAAAGGTTATGAAGGGGTATATAAGGTTATGGGGAAAGCGGAAGAAGCTGTAGCGTCTTGTCTCCCCCGACAGGGGAGCCAAGATGCTAGAGGTGATTCCGCTGGTGGTATGTTTTACGTGAAACACAAAACCGCCCCGGTGGTGTCGAGGACATCATCGGGGCGGCTTTTGCTGGTCGGCTGTTAGCAGTTCGCCGTAGGCAGAAAACTGCAAGCCGCAAACTGCTAACTGTGAACTGGTTATGTTTCACGTGAAACATGGGATAAACGGTAAAAAAATCACTGCCAACTGCCTACTGCTAACTGCTTACTTATAAGATTAGAACTGGAACTGCAGGCCCACTTCGAAGTTACGGCCTGGTGCGGAGTACCAATATTGATATGCAGTAGGATCAGCATTTGGTCCATAAGCAGAACCTACATCAGTATAGAACTGGTCGAAAATGTTATTGAGGCGAGCGAAGAGGGTAGCGCCTTTTGTAAACTGGTAATTGGCAGCCAGGTCCCATACCCAGTAGTTAGCGTAGTCACGCATTTTTGTTGGTACTCCATAGCTTTCTTTTGTGCCATAACGGTTCATGATGCCACGGCCAGAAAGGTTGGCATTGAAGCGATCTGCCTGATAACCTACATTAATATTAAGCGTACTTTCTGGAAGAGCTCCATCATAATTAATATTAGTAGTTGCACTTTGTGCTGGAATATGGAGATAAGAATATCCAATACCTGCATTCCAATGTTGGCTAAATTCCTTATTTAAGTTAAGGCTAAAGCCATTTATTGTAGCTTTTTCTTGATTTTCGAATCGTCCATCGTATGTTTCGTAGTTTAGGGTTTTCCATCTAATAATATTTTTGGCAGAAGTGTGGAATACATTAAAAGTACCTGTTAGGCTATCATTGAATTCGTGGTTGATACCAAACTCAATAGTAGTTCCTTTTTCTGGTTTAAGGTTTTCGTTACCTAGGCTGTAATGGGTTTGATATAAATTAGGGGCAACAAAGAATGTCTTGTAATTCAAATAGTAATTGGTCTTTTCGTTTTGCTTATAACCAATGGAAAGACTTGGAGAAGTATGGGTACCAAATTGAGAATGATGGTCTATGCGAACGCCTGGCGTAATATTCCACTGTTTAGTAAGTTCAATTTTATCCTGTAAGTAGAACGCAATGTTGTGATTACTCTTTCCTTCAATAGAATGGCCTGAATAATCAAGGGAATACGGAATTTCATCCTTATACCAGTCAAAGCCACCAATTAAAGTTTGATTATCCATGGTATAAGTAAGTTGGTCAGAAATACCTGTGGTTTTCATTTTCATTGCCCAGGTTTGATCTGGAATATCAAAGCTAGTCTTATTGCGATAAATGGAGAATTGATTAGTTAAACGATCCGATAATTTAGCTTGATATTGAAGGCTGAGAGAATCATTGTCCTTTTTACTCGTTCTTGTGGGGCTTTTATCATTTGTTCCCATAATAGGCATGTGATAGTCTGACTTATATTTTTCATAATTGAAGACAACATTAGAATCATTGCCCAGGTCATAACCTAGTTTTACATTATAGTGTTCTGCATTGAGGTGGTTGATGACTTTCCTTCCCCAGCCATCTTTGTAGTCACCCTGCAATTCCTTGCCGGCTTCTACACTCCAGAAGACCTGGCCTTCTTTGCCTTCATTATAGAGAGTGTATTTTTCTTTGTCATTGTCACCGAAAGAGGTACGAAGGGTGGTATGGACGCCATTTTCTTTCGCTTTCTTGGTGACGATATTGATGACACCGCCCTGGGCATCAGAGCCATAAAGGGTGGAAGCAGAGCCTTTCAGCACCTCGATGTGGTCGATAGAGTCCATGTTGACTAGTTCGCCAACACTAGCATTCATAAGAGAATTACCATTTGTATTTCTTCTCATACCATCAACAAGAACAACTACATTTTTAGAGCCGTTGATGTAAATCTGGTCACTGTTATAGCTCTGGCTGCCTGCACCATGAGTGTCGATAAATACGCCTGGTACATTTTTCACTGCTTGTGCTACGTCGCTATAGTGTTTCTGTTCGATTTCTTTAGAAGTGACTACAGAGACATTGGCGTTGGCATCGAGCTGTTTTTCTGGGGTTCTGTTTGCTGTAACTACGATGGCATCCAGGGAATAGACTGGAGTCTCTGCTGCCTGCACGCTAAAAGAGCCGCCTGCCAGGGCTAATACGGCCAAAGAGGCTGCTGCGATTTTCTGATTCATAATTTCCTCCCTTGCGTCCCTCCTTGGGGAACGCATGCGAATCACCGGCTAGGGATGGGGTATACATCGTACCGCACATGGGCCTTCCGGTGCGGGGCCTCTTTTTGTTTCACGTGAAACAAAAAACAAGGCCCATGATATCAGATCGGCAGTTCTTCTGACTGGGATTCCTCACCGTCTCTCGTCTTCCCGGATTTTCCAGTGACATAGGGAGAGAGGGCTCTTCTTTACAGCGGCGGGACCGTGACGGATTTACACCGTGCTTCTCTTTTCACTTCCGGCATACCGGAAGACCAGATCTGATTTATTAGGGCTTACAATATGTATTATACAAGATTTCTAATTAAAAAGGAATGTAAACTTTTAAATATTTCAAAATTTATTCTTATGATGTGTTATGATAGGGGTAATAAAAGTAGCCGGTGGCTAGTAGCCAGTAGCTGGGGAAACCTTAAACCCAAAACCTTAAACCTAACAATGTTTCACGTGAAACAATTTGGGATTAGTTGGCAGTTAGCGGTAGGCTGTTAGCCGAGAACTAACAACCAACAACTAACAACAATTTCCACGAACCCTAAGAACCTTCAGAACCCTGTCCAACCTGTAGCCACTAGCGGTTTGCGTTCGTAGCGGTGAACCCCCTTCCATAGGAAGGGGGCAGGGGGATAGGGCGAAATTCCACGACATGTGAGGCAAGCGTAGAGTTAGTAGAAATCATGGGATAGTGACAGCAGGTAAGGACACGCCCTATCCCCCGGCGAGGCTACGCCCGCCGGCCCCTTCCTGGGGAAGGGGCTCAAATCCCAAACCCCAAACCTGAAACCCAATAACCAAAAACCAACAACAATTTAAACAAATGAGGTCTATGATGAAAAAATCTATTCGTATCGGAATTTCTATTTCTGCCCTGGTCATGGGGGTGTTTTTATTCTCCGGCTGCGGCATGAAGGAAGTGAAGCCGGCGGCCAATGGAGAGAGTTACACCGTGGTGGATGCCACCGGGCAGGAGGTCAAAATCCCCGGGAAGCCGAAGCGGATTTTAGGAAATTCTGCATCTATCGATACCATGCTGCTGGGGGTGGTGACGCCGGACCATTTGGTGGGAGCTACAGAGGCGGACAGGGATCCGGCTATTTCTTATATCGCTGAGGAAACGAAGGATATCCAGATGACGGTGCCGCTGGCGGGGCTTTCCATGGAAATGGTGACCCAGGCCCATCCGGACCTCATCGTAGCATCCACCTATACGAACGGGAATGAAATCCAGATGTACAAAAATCTAGGCATTCCTGTAGTAGTCATCGATGGGCCGAAGTCTATCCAGCAGGTGAAGGATGATGTGCGCATCATCGCCGCTGCCGTTGGCGAAAAGGAACGGGGCGAGAATGTCATTAAAGAAATGGATCGCCATCTAGCGGAAGTGGATGAGACTTTGGGCAAACGGACTGACAAGAAACCGACGGTCTTCTTGGTGTCCCAGATGACACGCTACGGCGGACCGGGGTCTATGTTCCATGAACTTCTGACCCGGGCGCGGTTGGACAATGCCATCGCTAAGGCCGGCGGGGCCAATGGGCAGGCCATTTCGCCGGAGCTGATTGTGAAGGTGGACCCGGATATGCTTTTCGTTTCCACCGACCGGGAATCCGATACTACCGGGGCAGGGAAATATCGGGATGATTTCCTGGCCAATCCGGCGATTTCTCACATGCGGGCAGCCCAGCACATTGTACCCATCGAGGACCGGTATATTTACGCCGCGTCTCAAAATTGCGTTTACGCCGTAAAAGCCTTGGCCAATGCAGGATATGGAGATCTCTTCGACTTGAGTGGGGAGAAGCAGATAAAAGGCTACTGAAAGGCAGTGAGGAGTTAGGAATGAGGAGTGAGGAGTGAAGGCCGGCGAGCCATCGAAGTGCTCTTATGTGGATATATTATAATGGCAAGATTCCTTTTTATATAGCTCGCCGAATATTGAAACGGAATAAAACGACTAGAGTTATGTTTCACGTGAAACATGACTCTAGCCGTTTTTTCTTCAGCGAGCCATATAGAAAAAGAAATTTGCTTCATGATTCTATCCATATAAGAGCAATGCGAGGTGGCTCGCTGCCACCACTCCTCACTCCTAATTCCTCACTGCTTTTTTGACTTCCCGTCAATTTCAGTTAAACTTTTGTTAAATTTTTGGTATAATAGGGCGGTGAAAGAACTATTGTGTAAAAAGGCGTGACTGGTAGACTGGTGACTCGTGACTGGGCGAAATATTTCCTAGTCACCAGTCACGAGTCACCACCTAGCTATATATATCAAGGAGATTTGAGTATGACGGAAGTGGAGAAGCAAATCCAATTGACCGCTGAGGCGGCCATGCGGGAGAAGCCGGCGGCGCGGGTGCTGCCCATTACGGTGGATGGGGAGAAGTATTGGATCAAACGGAAAATGGGAAATGGCCGGGCGAAATGGGTCAAGTATTCTGTGGAGAAGGAATTTTATTATGAAATCGCCCGTATGACCATCGCAGGAAAGAATTGTCCGGACCTGGTGCCAGACTTGGTACTTTTGAAGCCGGACTATATGATAACCCGCGATGGGGGCGACAATGTGAAGTCCTGGCTGGATAAGGATATTTCTGAAGAAGAAAAGGAAATTCTTCTGGAACGGGCTGGGGCCTCTTTGGCGACCTTGCATGAACACGACATCGTTCACGGTCGTCCAGCTCTTCGAGATATGACCTGGAATGGAGAGAAATTGGCTTTTCTGGATTGGGAAAATCGGATGTATAGCAAGGACTTGGAAGAACAGAAAGCCATCGATTTCCTGCTGTTGCTGCATGGCCTCTGCCGGGAGGATTATAAAGAAGAAGCCGCCCGGGTGCACGCCATTTGTGAAGGCTATCGGCACCATCAGGGAGAGGCAGTCTATGAACGGGCGAAACAGTTTCTTAAGAAACATTCCACGGTGGGGATGATCACAGAGAAATTGGCTCCTTTCAAAATGGTGGACGTGGAGTCGGTGAGGAAACTCTATGGGTATCTTTTGAAATGCAGTGAGAAGTGAGAAGTTAGGAGTGAGAAGTGAAAGTGGCGGCGCACAGATTAGGAAGCGCCGCCTTTTTTATATGGGAGGGATTTGTAGCTAGGCCCTAGGGATTAGGGAAATATAGCGGAAGCATCTTTAGCGTCTTGGCTCCCCTGTCGGGTAATGTCATTAAGTTAAGGATTTGCGTTAGTAGGTATGATTCCGCTAGTGGTGACAGGTTG
>SAMEA104315425__coassemble_1446_pt1 | contig 12462 bp, 10 predicted proteins | sample SAMEA104315425__metabat2_low_PE_033 | metagenome-assembled genome bin SAMEA104315425 (sample SAMEA104315425) | gut metagenome | biome: Monkey gut; feature: monkey-associated habitat; material: faeces | place: China | collected 2013
TTCAAATTTGCGGCGCTATATAATTCGTGCGCCGCCACCTTCATTCCTCATTTCTCATTTCTAATTCCTCATTGCATTTTCTCCCTCTATCTATAAAAACGGAAATTTGACGAAAAAAACGAACATTTTGAAGATTAGAATTTGATTATTTCAATGTTGTTGCTGGTTGTCGGTTGGTGGTCATTGGTTTTAGGTTTACATTCCGAGTCCTTTAGATACAATTCGCGCAAATGCAAAACCTTATTGGTTTAAGGTTTGTGCTTTAGGATGTATCATTCAAACCTTAAACCTTAAACCAATGAAAATGACTCCGCGGCGAAATGGCGCAAAAGAGCACGGTAGATAAACCAAACAACTAACAACCAACAACTAACAACCGCCAACTGCATCAAAAAAGAGATTCCATGAAATATTTCTATTTCACAGAATCTCTTTTTTAAATAGTAGCCAGTGACTCGTGACTGGTGACTAGGAATATCCGATGTTTTCCGCTATACCACAAACTTGCTGCCACGATACTAGGGAAACACTGATTTTCCCAGTCACAAGTCTACCAGTCACCAGTCACTCAGAAATTATTCTTCCGTCTGTTCTTCTTCCTGACCAGAAAGAACGTCGATGGAAGCGATGCGGTCGCCTTCTTCCAATCTCTGAAGGATGACACCCTGACCGGCTTTGGCTTTTTTGCTGGTAATTTGATCCGCTTTGGTCTTGATGGTGATGCCCTGTTCGGATACGCCTACCAGTTCATCATTGTCATCAGCAGCTACCAGAGCCACCACTTCATAGCCTTTGCGGAAGTTCCGGACCCCTTTGCCGTTTCTGCTCTGGATGTGGTAAGCGGAGGCTTTATTTCTCTTCGCATTGCCATCGGCAGAAATGGTGAAGATGTCTTTATCAGCCGCTACGCAAGCACCGACCACTTCATCGTCATCGGACAGTTTGATGCCATGGACGCCAGCAGCGGCTCTACCCATCGGACGAACTTCGCTGTCATTGACGGAGAAGCGAATGGCCATCCCCCACTTAGTGCCCAGGATGATTTCTTCTTCGCCGGTGATGGCCATTACGGCAGCCAGGCGATCGCCTTCGTTGAGGCGGATAGAAATCAGGCCGTTCTTGTTGATATTTTTGTATTCAGACAGGCTTGTTTTCTTTACATAGCCTTTCTTGGTAATCATCAGCAGGTACTGGGTGCCTTCTTTGATGTTGTCCACGTCGAGGAGTTCGGTCACTCTTTCATCTCTTGCCAGGTTTGGAATGAAATTGATGAGCGCACTGCCTCTGGCGGTTCTAGTGGATTTCGGGAATTCCACAGCGGTCTTCACGTACACTTTGCCTTTGTTGGTGAAGAAGAGAATCCGGTTATGGGTGGAGGTATTCAGGATTTTCCACACATAGTCTTCATCTTTCATCTTCATGCCGGAAACACCACGACCGCCCTTCTTCTGGACGCGAATGTCTGCAGAATCCATCCGTTTGATGTAGTTCTGCTTGGTCAGGGTGATGGTCATCGGTTCATCCGGGATGAGGTCTGTCAAAGTGAAATCTTCTTTGGCAGCGGTGATCTGGGTCCGTCTGTCGTCGCCAAAGTTTTTCTTTTCATCCATCAGTTCGTCTTTGACAACGCCCAGAATCTTTTCTCTAGAAGACAGCAGGTCTTCCAGGTAAGCAATGGTTTCTTTCACGTCTTTATAATCCGCTTCCAGTTTATCTCTTTCCAGTCCGGTGAGACGTCTGAGACGCATATCCAGAATGGCAATGGCCTGTTTTTCAGAAAGGCCAAATTTGGAAATCAAAGCACTCTTAGCGATGTCGTCGGTGCGGGATTCACGGATGGTCTTAATGACTTCATCGATATGATCCAAAGCGATGAGCAAGCCTTCCAAGATGTGCGCTTTAGCACGGGCTTTGTCCAGTTCATACTGGCTGCGACGGGTGATGACTTCTTCCTGGTGTTTCAGGTAATAGTAGAGAATCTGTTTCAAATTGAGGATTCTCGGATGTCCATCCACCAGGGCCAACATGATGGCGCCGAAGTTCACCTGCATCTGGGTGTGCTTGAACAGATTGTTCAGCATGATTTCCGGGCTCACATCGGCACGAAGTTCGATGGCAATGCGCATACCGGTGCGGTCTGATTCATCGCGGAGGGCGGTGATGCCGTCCAGCACCTTCTGACGCTGCAGGTCTGCAATGGATTCGATGAGACGAGCCTTATTGACCTGGTACGGAATTTCTGTCACCACAATGCGATGCTTGCCGCGTTCCATTTCTTCTACATCGGTCTTCGCGCGAACCGTGATGCTACCGCGGCCAGAACGATAGGTGTCTTCGATGCCTTTATAGCCCTGGATGATACCAGCGGTCGGGAAATCTGGTCCTTTGATGTATTTCATCAATTCATCGATGGTGATGTCCGGGTTATCAATCATAGCGCAGAGACCATCTACCACTTCAGACAGATTGTGCGGTGGAATATTGGTAGCCATGCCGACGGCGATACCATAAGAACCATTGACTAAAAGGTTTGGAATACGGGATGGAAGCACCAGCGGTTCCTGGAGAGATCCATCATAGTTCGGCATGAAATCTACGGTGTTCTTGTCGATATCCCGCAGCATTTCTACGGTAATCTTTGCCATACGCATTTCGGTATAACGCATAGCTGCCGCAGAGTCGCCATCGACAGAGCCGAAGTTCCCGTGACCATCTACCAAAGGATAGCGGGTCGAGAAATCCTGGGCCATGCGGACCGCTGATTCATACACCGCCAAGTCACCATGGGGGTGATACTTACCAAGAACATCGCCGACGATACGGGCGGACTTTTTATACGCCTTGCCCGGCAGCATCCCCGCTTCACTCATAGCATAAAGGATACGGCGGTGTACTGGTTTCAAACCATCTCGTACATCCGGCAACGCACGGGTCACAATAACCGACATGGCGTAGTCGATGTAAGAGTTCTTCATCTGCCCCTCCAGAGGGGTATTGATGATTTTACCTTCCTTCCATTCGAAATCCATAAGTACTCCTTCTCAAATACAGGATCCTCAGGTTGCACAGGTTACTCAAGTTTCTCAAGTGTCTCGAACGTAGTAAACTACGCTAAAGAAACAAGAAAAACTAAAATAACTCGTGTTCAGATTTCCTGCCCATAAAAAAGAGAGTATAGAAAATACTCTCAAAATTAAACATCATATATGGTTATTATATCACAAAATCGATGCTAGGGCCATTTAAATGCATTGGTAACATATTACGCTTAAAAGTTATACAAATTTCGCCAAATAGTGAAAAAATAAATGAACCCTATAGTTGGTAGTTGATGGTTGTTAGTTGTTTGGTTTACTCTCCGGATTCTTACTGCACATGTCACACAAAGACAGATCCTCATGGGTTTAAGGTTTCGGGGTTAGCAGATAAACCTTAACCCTTAAACCAATGCCTCTTTCGTCTCAACAAGTTGCCAACAAAAGAACTCGGCCAGTAAACCAAACAACCAACAACTAGCAACTAACAACCAAATCTCTATTTTCTCAATCCACCAATACTATATAACACCACCGCCACCAGGACGAAACCGAAATTGATGAGCATAATCGGCGACAACGTTTCTCCATAGAAGAGTGCCAGAAATATCTGAATCCCCGGAGACAGATACATCAGAATGGAAGCCGCAGAGAAAGAAATTCCCCGAAGTCCTGCCGAAAAGAGAGCCATTGGAATGGCAGTCAGTATGCCTGTCATAGGAAGCAACAGCCACTCCCAACCAGAAAGCACACCGCTCGCCCCTAGTCCTTTGTCATTCATCCACAGGATATACAAAGCAGAAGGAAACACCATGTACAAAGACTCTATGAAAACCGATACCATGCCAGGCACATTGACAGTCTTCTTGATCACGCTATATATAGCAAAAGGGAAACACATAATCAGCGAAAGCCACGGCACCTCTCCATACATAGCAAAGGCAATCAAAATCCCCGCAGCCGCCACTATGGCCGATGCTTTTTGACACCCATTCAAAGCTTCTTTGAAAAAAAGAGCGGAACACAAAAGGCAAATGATGGGATTGATGAAATAAGCCAAACTGGCCTCAAAAATATGCCCCGTATTGACCGCCATGATGTACAATCCCCAATTCATGGTGATGAAAATAGACGCAGTACCCAATTTTTTCATCAAGGAACCGTCGCGGAAATAAGAGAAATTTTTCTTTCTCTCTTTTCCCACAAAAGCCACCAATCCGCATACCATAGCAGAAAAAATAATTCGCACACTCAAAAGATACACCGGATCCAATTGGGCAAGCATCTTCCAGAAAACAGGAAGAAGTCCCCATATGGTCTGCCCGGCAATGAAATAAAATAAATAACGAGACATAATTCCTCCAAAGTTCATGTTGTTAGCAGTTGGCAGTTGGCAGTCACCAGTCACCAGTCACCAGTCACCAGTCACCAGTCACCAGTCACCAGATAAGTATAACAAAAGAAGCCGTGAACGAAAATACCATTCATGACTTCTTGTGTGGTTAAGTCGCAAAAATGCTCGACAATATCAAGCATATATATGATACGAAAGAAAAAAAATGATATAATACAATCAATAGTATATACAGAAAGGAAGTCGATGATGATGAAACTGGTGGTAGCCAATCCATTGTCGGAAGAAAAAATCAATCAGCTCAAAAAAGTGGTCCCCGGCGCGGTGGTGGAAGCCTATAAAAATCCGAAGGAAGCTCTTCCCCATGTGTCCGATGCGGATGCACTGGCCCTTTGGGGATTCCAGGATGTGGAACCATTGCTCCAGGCGGGTCCTCATATCCGCTGGGTCCATTCTTTGTCTGACGGGGTAGAAAAATTACTCACTCCTTCTATGATGTCTCGTCCCATCACACTGACCAATTCCCACGGCGTTCATGACCGGGCGGTGTCGGAGCATACCTTAGCCATGCTGCTGTCCTGGTATCGCCGAATTCCCGATGCGGTGCGCCACCAGCAGAATCATGAATGGATTCGTCCCCACGGCCAGTCCCTGTTTGGCAAAACCATTCTGATCGTCGGCTTTGGTAGCATTGGCCGCGCCATTGCCCAGCGTGCCAAGGTATTTGAAACCCATATATTGGCAGTGAAGAAGCATTTATCAACGGAAATGTTTGCCGACCATGTGTATACAGAAGAACAGCTCATGGATGTGCTGCCCAAAGCGGATATCATCATCGCCGCTCTCCCATCTACACCGGATACGGAAAATTTCTTTGGCAAAGAACAATTTGCTGCCATGAAACCGTCAGCCCTGTTCATCAATATTGCCCGCGCCTCTGTGGTGGATGAAACGGCCCTAATTGAAGCCTTGGAAAATAAAACCATCGCTGGGGCCTGCATGGATGTATTCTCCAAAGAACCGCTCCCGCCGGACCATCCTTTCTGGTCCATGGACAATGTGATCATGACCCCTCACATCGCTTCCATGGTCCCAGACTTCTGGAATAAACTGACCAGCCTTCTGGAAACCAATTTCATCAACTTCAGCCGAGGAGAAAAATTGATGAATGAAGTGGATAAGGAGAAAGGGTATTAGAAATGATACCGCATATGTCATTTTTTATTTAACTGGGTTGTCAAAAGGTTACTATTCTACCAATTCCTTATTTCTAACAAAGAAAAAATACCGCCAGCATCGGGTTATAAAAGGGTTATCTCATGATTGAACATAACCTTTTATAACCTTTATGCTAGCGGTATTTCTTTATGTACGAAATGGAAATCCGTAGAATAATAACCTTTTGTCTATCCGTCTAAATGACAAATGAGCCAAAAGGAATCCTCTTCCTTATCCATTCATCACATCAGTAAAGTTCTTAATGATAACGATTGGGGTTTTCTGGTTATCGTTGCCAAAGGGGTTGTCGATCAGGATTTTGGCAATTTTCTTCGGATCCAGACCTTTGCTCTTGCCAAGAACGGCGGCACGTTTCAAATCGTTCACGTCTGCAATGACAGCACCGTAAGCGCCGGTGGCTTTTTTGATTTTTTCGCACACGTTATCGGTGTCGGCCGGGCCATAGACCAGGCATTTATCAAATGGCGGCATGGTGCCGGTTACGTCATCGATGAGGGATGCCTGGCGGCAGCGGGCGTAGAATACGCCATTTTTACCAAATACTTTAGCTACGGCACCAATGAAGAAGGAGAAGAGCATATTCCATTTCCCTTCTTCGTCCATAGCGGCCTGCATGCCGTAAATACTAGCCATAGAGCCAGCGGACGGTACGAAACGGTTCATGAGGCGAGCCTGCCAGCAAACGTTCAGTTCTTCTGGACGTACATAGCGGTTCTGGGTGATAGCTACCACGGATTCTGCGGAGCAGACGATATCGTGGTCGGTAATCTGGTCACCGGCGTATTCCAGAATGGCATCCACAATGTTGTCGTGATGGGTGAGGATCCTGGTGTGAATCGGTACAAGTTCGAGCTCAGCCATTATCTTCTCACCTCCTGGGTATATTCATAGACTGCATTCTGCAGTTCTTCTTTGGTCAGAATGAGACGGGTCTTGGCATAGTAGTAATCGCTTCTAGCCACCACCTGGTAAATGATGTCCATCGCCATTTCCGGGAAGGTTTCCAGATCATGGAGAATGCTGTCCCCTTTGCCTTCGATGTCCAAAGTGATGAGGAATTTCTTGGATTTATTCGGGTCCAGGATGAATGCCTGCCAGTAGTCATCGGGACGGGGTACATCGTAATCGGTCAGATGGGCTGTCACAGTGGCTTTGTCATACTGTTCAAACGGCAAGTAGGTACGAACGAAAGCATCCATAATGGTTCCCAGCTGCTTACCTACATTCCGGATCGGAATGGTGCAGGACAAAGATACATGGTGCATATCCATAGATTCCACTTTCCAAGGGGATTTCTTCGATTTCTCCATCCGAAGAACGCAGTCGCCTTTGATGACTGCCACAGCCCAGTAGGCAATGAATCCCAGGCAGATCAAGAAAATAATCACTGCCAAAATTTTTGTAAGTAACAACATTGTTTTTTCTCACACTCCTAATATTCTGGTCAGCGCTAGTATATTCATAGCACCAAAACCAGTCAGGCAATGAGAAATGAGGAATGAGGAATGAGGAATTGTGGTAGCGGCGCGCTAATTCATATAGCGCCGCTTATTTTTTATTTTAAGAGGGTATTGGGGCGCTATGCAATTTGATGCGCCCCATCCATAATTACTCATTACTCATTACTCATTACTCATTTTCCCAACAAAATGATTGATCAGTTCACACTAATCAGCGTTTCCTCCACTTTGACATCCCCAAATATGTGCTGTACCACCGGTTTCGCATGAGATAAGCCGGCGGTGAAATAGAAGACTTTGTCTCCTTCCGTTTCCGCAAGGGAATCGGTATTTCTTAGAATATCCATCCCTGTTTCTACCGTAGGAAGTGCCGGATCCAGGAAACGAACCTCCGGCAGAACCTTCTGGAAAATATTTCCCACCAGCGGATAATGGGTGCATGACCAAAGGGCGGTATCTATACCTAATGCATGATACTCCTTTGTCGCCTTTTGTACAAGTCCTGAAATGACATTTTCTCCTAAATTTTGTTCAATCGCTGCGGCCAAGCCATCGCAAGGCACTTCCACGATATCTAAATCAGGGAATTTCTTTGACAGGTACGTCTTATGCACGTGGGTAGCAATGGTGGCTGGGGTGGCAAACACACCAACTTTTTTCGCATCCTTTGGCAAGGTCACATCCATGCTCATTTTCACCACCGGCACATCACCTTCCAAAAAGGACGGCGGCACATTGAAGGAAATGGTATTGCAAGCGATGAGAATCATCTTCACCTTTTTTTCTAAAAGAAAGGCTTTGATGGCTTCAGAAAAATGGGCAATTTCCGCCTGTGTCCGTTCCCCATAGGGATTTCTGGCGGTGTCTCCTAGAAATACAATCCCTTCTTTTGGATACTTCTGATGCAGCACCCGAGCCACCGTGAGCCCGCCGATGCCGGAATCCATGATGCCAATCGGTCTGTTATCCATTTTATTCTCTATCCTCTTTTGACAACTCAATCAAGGCTTCAATCTTTTCCTTCGGAAGCCGCGCAATCCGTCCTGTATCAGCATGGGTATAGGTATTCACCGTGTGGCCTGTGGTCAAAAGTTCCCCTGTCTTTTCCAATACCACTTCGTACTCAAAGTCTAAACGCACCCGATCCACCCGACGCAGATAGGTCTTAATGAGAAGCACATCATCATAACGGGCCGGCTTCAGATATTTCACAGACACTTCCACGATAGGAAATACAATGCCCTCGTCCATCAGTTCATTCAGGTCCAAATGACCTGCCCGCAGGTATTCCACCCGGGCATCTTCAAAATATCTGAGATAATTGGCATGATGAACCACCTTCATGCCATCGGTCTCGTAAAAAGTGACTTTCTTTCTATAAGTAAACATAGGGTTACCTCCATGGTTGATATCGTTTATTATAGCACAATGTGCCTAGGGTTATTATTCTTCCTTTGACCGATTCACTAACAAATCGACCTGACCAATTGGAGACAAGGTTATAAAAGGTTATGAAAGGTTATTCTAACACGACAAGTAACCCTTCATAACCTTTTCTCTACGTATCGTTCTCTTTGTTGCACTATAATTATATGTACAATCATAACCTGCCCGAAGGGCTAACCTTTAGCATTCTAGGGAAACGCTGATTTAATCAAAGAGTTTGAATTTATATAAATTTTTATCCAAAGCATCGTCAAGAAAATCCTTAAATAGCTCGCTATTCGCGGATTTTCTTTCCTTGCTTTGAATAAAAATTCAAGAATAATTTCAAACCATGATTAAATCAGTGTTTCCCTAGCGATTAACACCACTATTGCCGAAATCCAAAGAAACTCTTTATCCTCTGCCAAAGGCTCTGCACTTTGGAAAGTTTTACCGGCTGTTTCGGCTGCTGGGCTTTCTGGGCCTGGCGGACCAGGGTCATATTTCTATGAGCCGTTCTGGTGACCACCCGCGGCGGTGCGGTGAAGGTCTTTTCTGTGGTGATTTCTTCTTTCTTCTTCATGGAAGGCACAGAGCTTCTAGCGGCACGGATGGTGCGTTTCTGATGGCTCTTATCCACCACTTTGAATGTGATGGCGTCTTCTCGTTCTTGCTTCTTGGCCATCACAGGCTGGGCTGCCGGTTTCGGTTCTTCCGTCACGATTTGACCGGTCTTCAAATCAAATTTCGCAAATCCTGCTTTTGAGGCAAAAGGATTGTTATCAAAGTCATGGGCTCGTTCTGTTTCTTGTTGTGAAACTGGAGCCGCCTTCCCTTCTTTTCTGGCTTCTTCTCGTTTCAGCTGGTTCATGAGACGATTCTTCGCCCGGCTGTCAAAGGCCGGTTCCGTTTGAGCCCAGAATCCGGATTCCTGAATTTTTCGTTTATCTAAATCATAGGAAATCTTCGCTCCGCAATGGTTGCAGCGGATCGTTCCCTTTCGCTTCTTCACGTCCAAGTCAAACAAAGTGAGTTTCTGACCGCAGACATGACAAGTCAATGTAAATGCCATAGTGATTCCTCCTATGTCATATAGTATAGCATAAGGAAAGTTAGAAGGTGACTGGTGACTAGTAGCTAGGGATTAGAGATTGGGGATTAGGGATAATCACTGCCGCACAAAATTTAAAAGGGGGTATTATTCCGCCATTTTCATCATCTAACAACTAGAAGGAATCCACCATATACAAAGTTAAAAAGGTTTCTTAGGTTTCTCACGTTTCTCGAATGAGCTAATGACACTAGCGTCTATCAGCATATTTGGGGAACCTGAGCAACCTGAGAATCCTTAGAAACTTGAGCAACCTATCACCACTAGCGAAATCATACCGACTAACACAAATCCTTAATTTAATAGCATTGCCACAAAGAGTTATCTAATGTCCGTTATTTCACTTGCCAACCAATTCTATCCCGCGTATAATAGAAATAGAAAATGGTGCTATCCGGTAAACGGTTAAGCCCCTACAGTTTTAGCAGAAAACCGCCTAGCTTTCCAGGGACAAGGCGGTTTTTCTGTGAGTTATTTCAAAGCAATAATACATAGTGATACTAGGAAGACTATTGTAAAAAAATCATACTTTGTCATAGTCACCACCCCTTTCGGGGCTTGGATTTAACCGCCTATCGTTTCGATAGCACCATGTTCATTTTATCAAAAGAAACGCCGAAATGCAAAGCCAATGCATTTCGGCGTTTTTATGTATTTTCACAAAAAAGATTATGAAGAATTATGGTTTTCCCATAACCCTTCATAACCTTTTTAACCTTTTATACCCCAATCAATGGGTGCTTATGTCTGAAAAGATTTTCACCAAAAAATCTTATTTCTTATCAGCCAGGTATGCTTTCAGAGCATCAGCCAGTCTCTTTACGCCTTCTACAGTAACGTCGTCGTCGTTGTAGGAGAAGTTCAGACGGAAATAGTTCTTCTTGCGGGAAGCCGGGAAGAAAGCATCGCCTGGTACGTAAGCAACTTTTCTGTCCAGTGCGTATTTGAAGAGTTCGCGGGAGTCGCAGCCTTCTGGCAGTTCAACCCACAGGAAGAGTCCGCCATGCGGATAGGTGCATTTAACGTCTTTCGGGAAATATTCCTTAATAGCGTTGCACATTACATCACGACGATGACCGTAGAGTTTGCAGTTATCCTGTACGTGGCCTTCGAAGTCGTAGTTCTTCATGTACATAGCTACTTCACGCTGGGTAACAGATGGGGTAGCCAGGTCGGTGGAGCCTTTGACCAGGTCCATCTTTGCCAGGATTTCATCGTTGCAAACCATCCAAGCCAGTCTCATGCCTGGGCAGAGGGTCTTGGAGAAGGTACCGGAGTACATAACCAGGTGTTTCGGATCCATGGTAACCAGTGGAGCGATTTCTTCGCCTTCGAAGCGGAGGTCGCCGTATGGGTTATCTTCGAATACCGGAATTTCAAATTTGGTAACGATTTCCATGAATTTCTTACGGCGTTCCAGGGACATGCAACGGCCAGTCGGGTTCTGGTAGTTCGGAATGACGTAGATGAATTTCACTTTGTCAGTGGTTTCCAGAACTTTTTCCAGTTCTTCCGGAATAATGCCGTCGTCATCGGTTGGAACTTCGATGTAAGTTGGCTGTTCGAAATCGAATGCACCGATCGCGCCAAGGTAGGTTGGGCTTTCGCAAAGAACAACGTCACCTTTGTTCAGGAATACACGGCCGGTGATGTCCAGGCCCTGCTGAGAACCGGTAACAACCATGATGTTCTTAGCTTCTACTTTTTCCATGCCCATTGGCACGTACATTTTATTCATGCGGTCAGCGATAGCTTCGCGAAGTCCCAGGAAGCCCAGGGAAGGACCATACTGCATAGCGCCAGCGCCATCTTCTTCTCTTACTTTGATAGCCACTTCGGTCAGTTCTTTCAGCGGGAAAGTCTGCGGAGCCGGCAGGCCACCAGCGAAGGAAATAATATCCGGCTGAGCGGTCAGAGCCAGAAGGGGACCAAGGTCAGAAGGACCCATATGTTCAAGTACATCAGAAAAACGGATTGCCATAGCAAATCTCTCCTTTCAAAATAAGAAGACTTTGGTCTTCTGTATTACCTGTTTCAGTGACTGGTAGACTCGTGACTGGTGACTAGGAAATAAAATTTCAGTCACGAGTCACCAGTCACTAGCTACCAGTCCATAAAGAATCAACGACAGTTTCATAGGAAATAAAAAAACGCCCCTATTTCCTTCTCGGAAATAGGGGCGACGTGCGCGGTACCACCCTACATTATACTCTTCCTCGTAACGTGAGAAACGCTTCTGTGTACTTGGTTCCACAAAAGAGCTTACAGGTGATATCCTTTCATAGAATGCACCAGCTTCCACCCTATGCTGGCTCTCTTTGGCAGTGTCTATCAAATGACTTGTCCTGATCCTTGCTTTTCTTTGCCCATAACGCTGGCTGCGTTGGAAACTACTGACTTCATTTCCAAAACTCCTGGGTGAGCCAAACTTCACACACCGGTTGCTTTTCACCACACGCAACTCTCTAAGCGGCTATGAAATCCTTTTCCCAATCCCTGTCATTGATTCTTTTATTGTATATTAAATTCTACACCGTTCACGCTAAATGTCAATAGGGTTTTAAAAGCAGTTAGAAGTGAGGAGTGAGAAGTTAGAAGTGATGGCCGGCGAGCGCACCACATTACTCTTATACGGATATTGAAATATATCACCAAGTCCGTTTCTATATGCTCGCCGAAATTTGTAACTCAAACTTCCCACCCTTAAAGTAACGATTTTCCCCGGTAGCATCAATTGAATCAAACCGTTTTAATACTAATGATAGGTCCGTAGGACATCGCCCCATCGGGGGAGATGCCGAAGGCAGAGGGGGTGCATTTCCTTCAGCCGAAGGCTGG
>SAMEA104315425__coassemble_1472_pt1 | contig 12285 bp, 12 predicted proteins | sample SAMEA104315425__metabat2_low_PE_033 | metagenome-assembled genome bin SAMEA104315425 (sample SAMEA104315425) | gut metagenome | biome: Monkey gut; feature: monkey-associated habitat; material: faeces | place: China | collected 2013
CTCCACCGGTTCCCCCATCTCAGATGGGGGCTTGCTTTTCTTTTCCAGTCACTAGATTACTCATAATGCAACGCATCGATCGGATTCAGTTTTGCTGCTTTCTGGGCCGGATAGATGCCAAAGACCAGACCAATCATTACGGCGAAGAAGAAAGAACCCACAATCGGTGTCACTGTCACCAACGTTTTGAGAGAACTTACGTGAGGGATGAGCTGTGCCAAGCCAATGCCAAGGGCGACACCCAGGAATCCCCCTGCCAGGCTGACGGTGACCGATTCGATAAGGAATTGCACGATAATCATATGATAGGTAGCCCCCAGGGCTTTACGGATACCAATTTCTTTGGTTCGTTCCGTCACAGAAACAAGCATGATGTTCATGATGCCGATGCCCCCTACGAGGAGGGAAATAGCGGCAATGCTCCCCAGGAAGATAGTCAATGTCTGGGTGGTAGATTCCATAGTTTTCAGCAGGTCCTGGGAGTTCTGGATGGAGAAGTCGTCTTCAGCACCTGTGGCAATGCGATGGCGCGTACGAAGAAGGTTGGTCACATCGGACTCGATTTGCGACAGGTCGTTGCTATTGTCGGAGGAAATCACGATATTGTTCACGTAGGTGATGTGAAGCATACGTTCCTGCACGGTGGTGAATGGACAGAGAATGCGGTCATCCTGGTCCATGAAGGAGTACCCTTTTTCTTCCAGGAGTCCAATCACGGTGAATGGATTGCCATTGATACGGATTTTCTGCCCAATCGGATCTTCTTCCCCAAAGAGGCCGGTGGCTACAGTTTTCCCGATTACCGCCACTCTAGCCCGGGCATTGTATTCTTTTTCTGTCCAAAATCGTCCTTCTTGGGCAGTCAAGCTAGAAAGAGTAGCGTAGTCAGTGGTGACACCGTATACGCGGGTGTTCCAGTTTTTATTTCCATTGACCACCAGGTAGCTGTTATTCACAACCGGTGCGGCATAGGAAATATTCGGTAGATTTTTGATGGCCATGTAATCTTTATACGTCAAAGTTTGCATAGAACCAGCTGCTGCTCTGACCCCTGGTTTTCTACCGGTTCCTGGGGTGACAGTGATGGTATTGGAGCCCAGGCTGGAAATATCGTTTTTGATGGAATTCTGTACCCCATAGCCAATGGACATGAGGGCAATCACCGCGCCAACGCCGATGATAATCCCCAACATGGTCAGAAGGGATCGCATCTTGTTACTAACGATAGAACTCCACGCCATGAGCACACTTTCAAAATAGATATTGGTCATATAGTACCTCATCATTTCATACGAGTAGAGTAACCTATCATATAAAACCTCTTTCACTCAGTTAGAAGTGAGAAGTTGACTGCCTACTGCAAACCACCTACTGCCAACTTCCCTATAATATCCTTACTAATATGTCCATCCGACAGAATGACGTGCCTGGTGGCATAGGCAGCTACGTCGGTTTCGTGGGTGACCAGGATGATGGTTTTTCCTTCTTTGTAAAGCCTAGAGAATATTTCCATCACTTCTTTGGTGGATTTGCTATCCAGGTTCCCGGTCGGTTCGTCTGCCATGATGATAGCCGGATCATTGATAAGTGCTCTAGCGATAGCCACGCGCTGCCGCTGACCGCCGGACATTTCCGCTGGCATGTGATTCACCCGGTCCCCGAGGCCTACTGATTCCAACATGCGAGTGGCCCGTTCTTTCCGTTCGTTTTTAAACACATTGCCATAAATCATAGGCAGAATCACATTATCCAAAGCGGACAGCTTCGGAAGCAAGTTGAAACTTTGGAAAACAAATCCAATTTTCCTATTTCTGGTATAAGCCAGTTCGCTATCCCCCAAAGTTGCCACTTCATCGCCATCCAGTTTATAAGACCCACGGGTGGGACGGTCCAGACAACCGAGGATATTCATCAATGTGGACTTTCCTGCCCCGGAAGGTCCCATGATGGACACAAATTCCCCTTTGTGAATGGTCAGGTCGATTTTCGTCAGCACCGGCACTTCCTGTTTTCCGATGTAGTAACTTTTACCGATGTCCGTGAGCCGTATGACTTCGTCAGTGTCCTTTTCCTTTTTCTTCTCTTTCATTACATCGGTCCTCCTGGGCCATGGCGATTGTTCTTATTGGTCGGTGCGGCAGTCTTTTCCTGTGCCACCGTACCGCTCACTACGATCTGGTCGCCTTCCGAGAGACCACTGGTGATTTCTATTTCTTTGTCCGTAGAAATACCGGTCTTCACATACGCTTTCTGCACATCATTGCCGGATTTCACATACACATAGGACCCTTCGGTATCGCTGCGAATGGCTGTCACCGGTACGGTCAGTGCATTTTCGCTTTCTCTGCCTTTGATGGTAGCGCGAGCGGTCATGGACGGATAGAGACCATCCAATTCATCTTTGTTGATATCTACATACACCGTGTAGTACACCACAGAGCTGGAGGAACTGCTGGAAGAAGAACTGGAAGAGTACTGTTTCTTAGAAATATTGGAAACCACCCCATGGAAGGTTTTATTCGGATAGGCGTCGACTGTAAATTCTACGCCCTGTCCCAATGCCACTTCGCCGATATCGGTTTCATCTACCAGAAGTTCAATCCGCATTTCCGAAAGGTCAGCTACGGACACGATGACCATCTGACTGGACAGGCCCTGGGAGACCGTTTCCCCTTCTTTCATAGGTTCGCCGATGACGGTACCATCCATTGGAGACGTAATGACCGTATCATTGACATCTGCCTGGGCTTTGTCATAGGCAGCCTGGGCATTCTGGTATTCCAAGCGGGCATTATCCATTTCCTGGTAAGAAATAGCACCCTGTTCATAGAGGCGATTCAGTCTGTCGTAATAGGACTCTTTATTGGCCAAGGTATTCTGGGTCTGCTTCATGGTAGAAGTCAGTGCCTTCGATTCGATCATGGCCAATACCTGTCCTTTGGTGACCTGTTCATTCTGCTTCACGTACACTTTTTCCAATGTGCCGGACGCAGTGGCAGAGAGGTCGACACTATTCACCGGTTCGATAGTCCCAGTGGCATCGATGGATAAGGAAATGGTGTCTCTCTTCACGCTTCCTAAGGTATAGCTTTCTTTTTTCTCCTGGTGCGCCTGCTGATACCAATAGTATCCCCCACCAAGCGCTATCAGAATCACAATGATAATGGCAACTAAAACTTTCTTCCCCATATCATCGCCTCCTTATGTTCCTGTAATAAAATATACATGTTACGAATAATTTCATTATAGCACAAGCAGAATCCCTTTGTGACAATTAGATTTGCAAAGGGGTATTATTGTGCTACTTCCATTTGAGGCACTCATTATCCATACCGCTAGACAAAAGGTTGTTATTCTACTGATTTCATTTATTTCACAACACAAAAATACCGCTACCATCAAGGTTATAAAAGGTTACATACAATTCGTATTAACCTTTTGTAACCTTGACAGCAGCGATATCTTTTATTTGTAATATAGCGTAATCAGTAGAATAAATAACCTTTATCCAATCGGTATACCTGCCAAATGACTCACACGAAGTCAGCAGAATAATAACCTTCTCACTGAAATTTTAAATGACAAATGCACTAAGCCGCATCCATCAATTACAAATCTTCATACAGCGGATATTTCACGCACAGCGCATGAACGCGTTTCGCACAATCTGCTTTAACAGCTGCATCTTCTGGATTCTTCACTACAGCGGAGATGATGTCTGCCACTTCTTTGAAGTCTGCTTCTTTGAAACCTCTGGTGGTCAGAGCCGGGGAGCCGAGGCGAATACCACTGGTAACAAATGGAGACAGGGTTTCAAATGGAATGGTATTTCTATTGGCAGTGATGCCGATTTCATCCAGAACGGTCTGAGCCACTTTACCGGTGATGCCGATGGCTTTCATATCAGCCAGGAGGACGTGGGTATCGGTGCCGCCGGAAACGACGCGGATGCCATTCTTCTGCAGTTCATCGGACAGAACTTTTTCATTGGCTTTGATCTGTTTTGCATACTGTTTGAAATCATCAGACAGGTCTTCGCCGAATGCTACAGCCTTGGCAGCAATGACGTGCATCAGCGGGCCACCCTGCATGCCAGGGAATACAGCTTTGTCGATGGCTTTGCCATACTGTTCTTTGCACATGATGATGCCGCCTCTCGGACCACGAAGGGTCTTATGGGTGGTGGTGGTGACAATGTCAGCCCACGGCACCGGGCTCGGATATTCACCGCCTGCCACGAGGCCTGCGAAATGTGCCATGTCGACCATGAAGAGAGCTCCTACTTCATGAGCAATAGCAGCGATTCTTTCAAAGTCGATGATTCTGGAATAGGCACTGGTACCACCGATGATGAGTTTCGGCTGTACTTCTTTAGCGGTCTTTTCCATAGCTTCGTAGTCCAGAAGTTCATCTTCTTTTCTAACGCCGTAAGGAACTACATTGAAATAGTTACCAGAAATATTGACTGGGCTGCCATGAGACAGATGTCCCCCATCGGTGAGGTTCATGCCCATCATGGTATCGCCTGGTTTCAGAAGACCATAGTATACAGCAAAGTTAGCCTGGGAACCGGAATGGGGCTGTACATTCACATGTTCTGCTCCAAACAGATCTTTTGCTCTGTCGATAGCCAGTTGTTCTACCTTATCTACAAATTCGCAGCCGCCGTAGTATCTCTTTCCCGGATAGCCTTCCGCGTACTTGTTGGTCAGTACACTTCCCTGTGCTTCCATAACAGCATAGCTGACAATGTTTTCGGAAGCGATCATTTCCAGTTTGTTTCTCTGACGATTCAGTTCTTCCTGAATGGCCTCATAGACGGCCTTATCTTCTTTTAAATGCTGCATTATAATCTCCCTTTCTGCTCTCCAATACATTTAAAAACAGGGATTAGTATCTAGGGATTAGGAAATAAACCTCATCCTGAAATACTAATGTGTCCACTATTTTCATTTCAATACTATAGCCAACGTATATCTCATTTCATAAATATACATTTTTTTGACTATATACGAGTACATTGTACCATAATGCATCTGTTTTGGAAATAGAATTATCGACTGAAAACATAGCACATCGTTTCATAGAAATCATTTCATATGCCAACACCATCGATGCAGTTAGAAGTGAGAAGTTAGAAGTGAGAAATGAATGTAGCGGCGCACAAATAAAAAAGCGCCGCGAAGTTTTTATATTTCTACACAGGAAACATGTCCTTACTAACATAAAAAGAGCTTAAGACTCTTTCGTCCTAAGCTCTTCATTGAGTTCTGTTTCATTCAGATGTATTACGTGATATAGTATAGCACAACATATGATGAAATACCAGTCTTTGATTGTGGAAAAATGTAATCCCCAAAAGGTTAGCCCTTCGGACAGGTTATAAAGCAATGTCATTAAGTTAAGGACTTGCGTTGGTAGGTATGATTCCGCTAGAGATTATAGGTTACTCAGGTTGCTCAAGTTGCTAAAGTTTCTCACGTTTCTCAAATGAGTTGATAGACACTGGCGTTATCATCTCATTTAAGACCTCCTAGAACCTTTAGTACCCTTAGAACCTTCAGAACCTTTTTTCTAGAACAGAATTATCGCATATCTCGCTTAACTTAACAGCATTAGGCTATAAAGGATTATATAAGGTATGTGCTTACCGCAGTTTCATAACCTTATATAACCTCGACTCCACCCATCTCATATACCAATGACTCAATGGAATGAAAACTGTTATAACCCTTATAACCAGTCAAGCATCCCAACTGACTCAATCTTCCCGCGAATAGTGTGCTCTTTCTCCCCCGATCAGCGGCGGACGGGTCCGTGCGGCTACCACAAGGGCTTCCCCGATGTGATTGTTTGCCAGTCGTACCGGTACAGCCACCCGCTTCAGGTGCATGCCAATCATGGTGAGGCCGATGTCGAGACCGCCGTCGGCTTTGATTTCTTCTACTGCAATGGGGTCCTGGAAATGATAGAACGCATTGGTAGAAAAAGCACCGCCTGCATGGAGCCAGGGCACCACAGTTACTTCCTGGTAACCCCGTTTTTCTGCTTCTTCTCGTTCCATGATGAGTGCTCGGTTCAAATGTTCACAGCACTGGAACGCCAGGTGGAGTCCTTTTTCTTTGGCCACTTCCATAAGGGTCGTCACCACAGCGGTTCCCACTTCATAGGAGCTGTCTTTTCCGATCCGTCCCCCACGGATTTCACTAGAAGAACCGCCAATCACCAAAAGGTTTCCTTTTCTAAACTGCGCGATATCGCACAATTCTTCCAAGGCTTTGCGAGCCTGTTCTTTCAAATCTTCGTACATATGACTCAATCTCTTTCATGTTCAATACTTTTAATTGGGTATGATTCCATATGGACAATAGGTTGCTCACGTTTCTCGAATGTGCCGAAGGACCTAGGGAAACGCTGATTTAATCAAAGAATAATTCCAAATAACGATTAAATCAGTGTTTCCCTAGCGTTATCATCTCATTCAGGGAACCTGAGAAACTTGAGTAGCCTGAGAATCCTGAGCAACTTTTATCATCAGAAATCATCCCATATTTCGCTTAACTTAATTTTCCTCTTCAATAGCGGCAATTTTGCCAATGCGACGTGCGTGACGTCCTCCTTCAAACGGAGTTTTCAAGAATTCATCGAGAATAAATTCTGCCAAACCAGGTCCCACTACGCGAGCGCCCATGGTCATCACATTGGCATCGTTATGGGCACGGGTGAAATGGGCAGAGAAGGTATCCCCACAAAGGGCAGCACGAATGCCCTTCATTTTATTGGCAGCAATGCACATACCAATGCCGGTACCACAAATAAGAACCCCATAGGTCACTTCTCCCTGCTGTACCAGTTTGCAAGCCTTTACAGCATAATCTGGATAATCACAAGATTCTGTGCTATCGGTTCCGCAATCGATGTATTCCACCTTTTCTTCATCCAGATGTTTCTTCAATGCTTCCTTCAATTCATATCCACCGTGATCACTGGCAATGGCAATTTTCATGATATTCTCCCTTCATAATAAGAAGAAAAACAAATATAATTATCTAATATCAGTATACAACAGAGAATAAAAAAAAGAAACTGGAACCCTCTATGACAACGAGGTATTCCAGTTTTCTTTTTAGGAACATTTCAAAATTTGGAAATCCTGGCTTTCCTTAGAAAGCTGGAACATCAATTTCTGCATATGAGTTTCGTTGAGATTTCCCAGAATAGTTAAATCAAACGTGACGGTTTGGGCCGCTTTATCAAAGCCGAGCAATTCCATGTACTTCATATTGTATCCGTAATCGCCTACCATACTTAAAATGCTGCTCATGGCATTGGGATGATCCGGTCTAGTCAGACGAGCCACCACCTGCTTGCAATTTTCCGGAATGGTCACATGTTCCACCAGTTTAGCAAATAATTCCGGATTCCAATCAAAAAGCATGCCATACTGATACATGCGGCTCGTTTCCATAATCTTGCGAATGACAGAAATATATTCCGCCTTGCGGTCTTCCGGAATCGTTTCGGATAACCTGCTAATGATAGCCTGCTCACGGTCGGCACGATATACATTGGTCTCCCCCGCTTCCTGCTTTGCTTCTGCTACCATTTTGGAACAATCCAATCGTTCCATTAAAAGTTCCCGAATTTTGGGATCAATGGCATCAATTTTTTTGCGGACATCTTCTAACTTCATGTATATCATCCTTTCCCTACATCAATGCAATCAAGTTAAGAATTGGTGTTAGTAGGTATGACTTCCATTGAGATTACAGGTTACTCAGGTTGCTTACGTTTCTCAGGTTTCTCGAATGAGATAATAACACTAGCCTTTATTGGCACATTCGAGAAGCCTAAAAAGCCTTAGCAACTTGAGTAACCTGAGCCCCCTGTAATCGTAAAGGGAATCATACCAGCTAACTCAAATTCTTAATTTACTACCATTGCTACGCACTTCGCATTACGCATTCAAACCACTATCGTTCTTCCACGATAATATGATACCCCGATGCTTTGGTCAGTCGGTTCATAATGGCAAGACCCAATCCTTTGGTATCGGTGCCTTCCCCAATGATGCGATCCACTGGATGCTTATTGAAATAAAGCAATCCAGAGAATAGGTTATGGGCAAAGCTTTCTTTATCTTCCCGTTTTCCCCAGATGAAGAGAGGAAGTCCTTTCGGAAGAAGGGCTGCTGTTTCTTCACTGACGAAGAAGCCATAGGTTGCATCGGTTTTCTTTGCAAAGGACAGGATTTCTTCTACAGTTTTCTCCGTATTTCCTGTATACACCGTCAGTGGTGCCGAAGGAGCATAGTGACGATATTTCATGCCCGGTGCTTTCGGATGGCTATCGGAAGAAGCCAGTGCGCTATCCACCGTAGTCGGTGCAATAGCAGAAAGCATTTCCAAGGTCACCCCGCCGGGGCGATAAATGACGATTTGATTTCCTTCCAGGCCAATCACCGTAGACTCCAATCCAATCTGGCAAGGTCCGCCATCGATGACCGCTTGGATACGACCATCCATATCGTGGAGCACATCGTCCGCCGTGGTTGGACTGGGGCGGGTGGAAATATTGGCACTGGGTCCTGCGATGGGAACACCGGCAGCCCGAATCAAAGCCCGTGTGGCTTCACTTCGAGGACAACGAATGGCAATCGTTTGAAGTCCCCCGGAGGTTTCCATAGGAATGATGTCTTTTTTCGGAAATACAATGGTGAGCGGTCCCGGCCAGAATGTTTTCATCAGCTTTTCTGCCAATGGGCTCACGGTATCTACATATTTCCCCACTTCTGAAGGATCTGCTACGTGAACAATGAGAGGATTGTCCGAAGGACGACCCTTAGCGGCATAAATCTTTTTCGCCGCGCTACCATCCAGTGCATTGCCCCCTAAACCATAGACCGTTTCGGTCGGAAAGGCCACCAGGCCGCCTTCTCGGATAATGCGGCCCAGTTCATATACTTTATTTTTATAATACTCTTCGTTGACTGCAACTTTTTCAGTAACCATAATGACTTCCTTTATGGTGACTGGTGACTGGTGACTGGTGACTGGGAATAGTATCCCTAGTCACCAGTTACCAGTCACTAGTCACTTAGTTTCTTACAATATATCGCCCGTTCAATGTCGCCGTAGTCTTTGATTACTTCAAAATCTTCAAATTGACCGGTGGCTTTGAATAACTCCAGAATCGGTTCCCACTGGTGGATACCAAATTCCATGGCCAGGAATCCGCCAGGCTTCAAATGGTCTGCTGCTTTTTCTGCCAGTTGGCGATAGAAAATGAGACCATCGTCTCCCCCATCGAGAGCCAGCATAGGTTCGCTCTTCACTTCCTGTGCCAAACCAGCGATGTCTTTGCTGGGGATATAAGGCGGATTGGTGAGAATCCCATCATAAAGCGTATCAGCCGGCAGGGCATCCACGTAATCCCCTTCCAGCCAAGTTGCCCGGTCAGACAGTTTCAGCTGCTCTCCATTCTCCTTGGCCACTTCCAAGGCTTTTGGGGAAATATCGACGCCCACCCCTTTGGCTTCTTTGCAATAATAGAGGAAACTCAAAAGAATGGCACCGCTGCCGGTCCCCAAGTCAGCCACCTGGATATCTGGATCTCCCCGATGGTACTGAATGACCTTCTCCAACCACGTTTCCGTATCGGGCCGAGGAATGAGCACATTTTCATTCACATGAAAAGTGAGCCCCATGAAATCCTTTTCCCCAATGATAGCGGCGGTGGATATGCCTTTCACCCGTTTTTGGATATAGCTTTTGAACTGTGCCAATTCCTCTGGATTCACAATCTGTTCAAAATCGGTATAGAGGAAAATGCGCTGTTTCTTCAGCACATGGGACAAAAGCAATTCCACATCCAACCGCGGGTCCTCGATATGGTGATTTTTGAAATACTGGGTGGTCCAGTCAATTAATTTTTTGATGGTCCAGATGGTATTACCGGCCATTATTCTCACTCGCTTTCATGCGACGTGCCAAATCTTCTTCCATCAGACGGTCCAAGATGGCATCCATATTTCCATTCATGAAATCGTCCAGCTGGTAAATACTCATATTGATGCGATGGTCTGTCACACGGCCCTGTGGGAAATTGTAAGTCCGGATACGTTCCGAACGATCCCCACTACCGACCTGATTCTTACGGTCTGCCGCTTCCTTGCTCTGCGATTCTCGGAGGGCCTGGTCATAGAGACGGGATTTCAAAATCTGTAGTGCCTTTTCCTTGTTCTGCCGCTGGCTACGTTCATTCTGGCAAGTGACCACCATGCCAGTCGGCAAATGGGTCAGACGAATAGCAGAAGAGGTCTTATTGATATGCTGACCGCCCGCACCAGAAGAACGGTACACATCGATGCGAAGGTCTTCTCTTCTCACTTCGATATCCACATCGGCCGCTTCCGGGAGCACTGCCACGGTGACAGCCGACGTATGAACACGGCCCTGGCTTTCTGTTTCCGGGATACGCTGCACGCGATGAACACCACTTTCAAACTTCAAAATAGAGTACGCATTCTTTCCGTCGATGGTGCAAGTCACTTCCTTGAAACCGCCCAAATCCGTTTCGTTCGCATCGGCGATTTCTACCTTCCAGCCCTTCCGTTCCGCAAATTTCAAGTACATCTTCAAAAGGTCAGCTGCAAAAAGGGCTGCTTCCTCGCCGCCGGTACCAGCACGAATTTCCAAAATGACATTCTTCCCATCATTGGGGTCCTTCGGAATCAGCATCTTATGGATTTCCAAATCCAGAGCGGCCTTTTTCTCTTCCGCATCCTTCATTTCTTCCTTGGCCAAATCATGCAAATCCGCCTGGGATTTATCTTCCAAGATTTCCAAAGCATCTTTGATTTCCTGGCAAGCTTCCTTGTATTCTCTATATTTAAATACAATTTCTCCTAAATCGGAATGTTCCTTCGAGAGCGCTCTCCACTTATTCTGGTCCGCAATGACAGACGGGTCACTGAGCTGGTCCTCTAAAGTAATATATCTGGCTTCCATGCCGTCAAGTTTACTGGTTTGCATAATGTATCATAATTCTCCTATCGATAAAAAGTTAGAAGTGAGAAGTTAGAAGTGAGAAATGATGGTAGTGGCGCACACCTTATAAAGCGCCGCCTTTATATTTCTATGTACTAACAACTCTATCTTTTCTAGTATATCATGAAATAAGTAAAAATGAAAAACGGCCTTTGTATCGGTGACTCGTGACTGGTGGACTAGTGACTAGTCCCTAATCAAAAGCAAATAAAAAACAGGGCCTCGGCCCTGTTCCTTATTCTGCTGTTTTTCCGTAACGTTTGTTGAACTTTTCGATACGGCCACGAGCCTTACCGAAACGCTGCTGTCCTGTATAGAACGGATGGGATTTGCTGCTGATATCAATATTGATCAGCGGGTATTCGTTACCATCTTCCCATTTTACAGTCTGGTTGGAAGTTGCTGTAGAACGGGTCAGGAAAGAGTAGTCAGCACCGATATCGCGGAAAACGACTGGATGATAATCCGGATGAATTCCCTTCTTCACTTGTTGCACCTCATTTCAACTACATAGATAATTCTTTGCTATTATAACAAACGGTATCACAGATTGCAAGAAGTTTTTTCCTTTTTCTTGGAAACAGGAAGGGACTTGAGAAATTCAAGCTAATACTGAAGAATCAGGAAATATTGACACCACCATAAATGTCATGTCATTGGCCCCACGGGATTTGTGCTTGAACACATAGTAAGATGGTTAGACAGAAATAAAGAAATTATTGTCCCATAGAAGTCCCCTGTGCTCGTTCTATTACCTGCTGCACATATTGTGTTGACTGGCCCACAGCCTTTGCAATAGAATCGACTGGCATATGCATTCCAACTAAATTCATAATAACCAATTGGTTTGTTGTTTCTCTTCCTTCTTCTTTTCCCTCTTCTCTAAACTTTTTAAGTTCCATAGCCAATGTCATATATTCTCGCCTCGTTTCGTCATGTTTCTTCACACGAACCACTTCTTGATCCAATTCTTTAACAAATTCTCCATGAGGTGCTTTCCCATCCACATACCGTAAAAAGGCTGCTACATCTGGATCCAATGAATCACTTTGCCCTTTACTATTAAGGAATAACTTCGTTGTTTGGTCGCCAAGTTCCAAGCCTTCCTTTTCTAAACAACGATTCCTAAATGTGTACATAGGCAATCCTGCTTGAAATGGGTCAAAGGTACAAATAAATATAATATAACTCAAACTTCCCACCTATAAAATAGCGACTCTGTCCCATACGATCTATT
>SAMEA104315425__coassemble_1481_pt1 | contig 12206 bp, 8 predicted proteins | sample SAMEA104315425__metabat2_low_PE_033 | metagenome-assembled genome bin SAMEA104315425 (sample SAMEA104315425) | gut metagenome | biome: Monkey gut; feature: monkey-associated habitat; material: faeces | place: China | collected 2013
AGAACCTTGAGAACCTTGAGAACCTTGAGAACCTTGAGAACCTTGAGAACCTTGAGAACCTGTAACAAAGGAGGTAGTGTATGAAAAAGATGATTTTGGCAGTCATGATGGCTATGGCTTGTGCTTTTGGCGGTACAGCGGAGGCGTTGCAACCGGAATTAGGGAATCAGGCTTCTTCTGTGGTAGAGGCTAAGGCTAGCCGGGAAAATATGGATGTGACCTATCCGGTGTGGAAAGGTGGATCTATTCTGGCCCATGCGAAGGTGAATAGCGCGGTAGAAACTGAAATTTATTCTTTTTATAAAGCACTACCCAAAGAGGATGAATTTGGAACGCCGAGAGGGTATGTGTCCTGGAAGGTGGGAGCTCATGGTCATGGTGTGTTGTCCTATGTATTGACGGAATCCACCATGATGCCTCGGGCGGCCCATCCGACCCATTATGTGGTGGGCATGAATTTCCGTGACGATGGAAGCAAAATCACTTATGAAGATATCATGAAACTGATACCGAAGCGCAGCGGGGAAGAAATCAGAGCGGAAATTGTGAAACAAACCAAAGAAGAAGGAATTCCTCTCTTTGAGGAAGAATTGAATCATATCCAGACTTGGCCGAAGAATTTCTACATCGGACAAGATGGGGGCATCTATTTCATTTTCCAAACCTATGACATCGCTCCCTATGCAGCAGGATGGATAGCTATTAGAGCTGGAAACTTGACGTGGTGAAAGAAAGATCATACGCGATGAAAACGTTAGTATAAAGGGTATTATTCTGCTGAATTCGCTAGCATAACAAATAAAAAAACCGCTACTGTCAAGGTTATAACCCTTTATAACCTTGACAGTAGCGGTATATTTTATTTTGTTAGATTGAAGAACATGGCAGAATAATAACCCATTAGTCTAGCGAGACGTGGGACAAGTGGATGTAATCTTATTTCATTCACACCAAATGCAGCGTATTCTTAAACGCTTTGATATAGTGTCTGGAAACAGGCACTTTTTCTTTTGGGAAATAGTTTAAGGTCAGGAGCAGGGTGCCGTTGTCTTGGGTTTGGATTTCTTGGATCATGGAGAGGTTCACGATGTAGCCTTTATGGGTGCGGAAGAAGCCCAAGGGGGAGAGAAGGGTTTCGATGTCGCGGAGGGTCATTTTGGATTCGATGATACCGCTGGTGGTGTAGAACAGGGAGCGGTCGGATTTTTCTGTGGAGATGAGGATGATTTCCTGGGAAGGGGAAATCATGATGGTCCGGTCCTTGGTCTGGAGGGAGATTTTCTGGTAGTAGGTGATGATTTCTCCCGGGGCTTTTTCTTTTTCTTTCAGGGCTAGGCTGTCTGCCAGGCGGTGAATGGTGCGGGCAATGCGAGCTTCGTCGTAGGGTTTCAAAATGTAGTCGAAGGCTTCTAGTTCAAAGGCCTGCACAGCGAATTGGCTGTAACCGGTAGCAAAGACGATTTTCACTGGCAGGTCCATGCGGACGATTTCTTTGGCACATTCCAGACCGTTCATGAGAGGCATTTCGATATCTAGAAACAGAATATCCACATTGGGATGAGTCCGGAGAAAGGCCAATACTTCTTTGCCATTGGCACATTCGCCTACAATTTTCACGCCCGGAATGGCGGACAGTTCATACTTCAGTTCGCCCCGAGCCGGCAGTTCGTCATCGGCTACAAGGACACGGATTTCTTTCATATAGAGCTCCTTTCGGTTGGAAACATTTTTCATTTAAGACGGAAATTTAAATAGTTAGGAGTTAGGAGTTAGGAGTGAGGAGTGAAGGCGGCGAGCGCATCGAATTACTCTTATACGGACTATTTTCATGTATCACAGAGTCCGTTTCTATATGCTCGCCGATTTTGTGAGCGGGTAGCAGTAGGCAGTTACCAGTATATGGACTGCTAACTGTTTACTGCCAACTGCCTACTTTATAAAAAGGGGTATTGGGGCGCTTCTAAATTTTGTGCGACCCTTCCACCACTCCTCACTCCTAATTCCTCACTCCTAACTGCTTTTACATAGTGGTGATACGTATCGTCTGCCCCGTGGCAGCTACTTTTTCTACCACTTCCGGTGGCTTGGCGATGGGGGTGGATTCGATTTTGGGAATCTTGGTGAATACCAGGGTGCCTTTATTTTCTCGGCTGGCGATGTGGAGACCGCTCTTTTCACCGAAGAGGGAAATAAGGCGCTGGTGGACATTGATGAGGCCGATGTGGTCTCGCCGCTTGTGGTCGATTAAGAGTTTGGGAATTTTATTTCTAGGAATCCCTACGCCGGTGTCATAGACGTAAATTTTGAAATAGTCTTTGTGCTCGATGAGGCCCGCTTTGATACGGCCCCCTTCGGGACGTTTGAAGATGCCGTGGATGACCGCATTTTCCACCAGTGGTTGCAAAAGCAGCGGTGGCACTTGGATGGTGTCCAGTTTATCGTCTGGAAAATCGTAGGTGATTTGGAGTCGGTCACCGAAGCGAGCCCGTTCCAGTTCGGTGTAGCACTGGATGACGTGTAGTTCTTCCGACAGGGAAATCAGTTTCGATGGATTGTTTAAGCTATGACGGAAATAATCGGATAGGTAGCTGATGAGTTTTCGCGCATTTTCTGGATCACTTCGGACGTAGTAACTGATGGTATTTAATGTGTTATACAGGAAATGAGGATTAATTTGGGCTTGGAGAGCGCGAATTTCTGCTTCGGCCAGAAGATTTTCTTCTTCTTTCATTTTGTCATATTCATAGATGGCTTCTAGGATATGGCAGATACCGTATAGAAATTCATTGCCCATGTTGGTGAAATTGTCCCCTTTGCTTTTGGCGGCGATGATGTATCCCACCGCTTGTCCTTTATAGGTGACCGGCAGGGTCACCAAGTGGGGCATAGGCGGAAGGGATTTTTGCAATTTCAGGATTGCAATTTCTGCATCCCCCTGGTTTTTGTCCGCTTCTGTTTTGTAGGCTGTGCGGGTGAAAACCTGGTCTTTGTAAATGACAGCGGTCCAGATCAGACTCGGAAGGGCGGCGGTCACAATTTCTGTAACTTTGGATACGTTGAAGGCTTTGAAGCCATCGTGCAAGGTGCCAAACAGGGTAATGACCGCATGGAAGGTATTCTTGGTGGTTTGTGTTTTTTCTGTATCTCTCTGATGGATATAAAATTCAAGAATCATGTAATACAGACTGACCGCAATGGTATTGGTGATGATAATAGGAACGGATAAATCGAAAAAGTCCCACGGGTGTGCCACCGTATCTGGCCAGGTAAGGAATGCAAAGAAAAGCCAGAAGAGAAGCTCCAGTGCGGCTGCATCGAGAAAACTCCACATCCATAAATTGTGATGGTGACTTTTGAGACGGTTGGATAGGAAACCGGCCGCAATCCCCTGGATGATGGAAAGTCCGCCGTGAACAAACGCAGCATCGGTGTCAATGAAGAAAGCTCGATGGATACCTGTGACGATACCCACCACAGTGCCTACCACAGGCCCTCCAACGAAACCGCCCAGGATAATGCCCACGGCACGGAAATTGATGATACCGCCGCCGGCGCTGACGTTCCAATAGGTGCCGCAGAGCCCCATGAGGGAGAAGATAACACTGAGGAGAATAATGTGCTTTCGTTCAAAATGCTTTGCCGAAATGGCTTCGCGGAAAAACGTGGTGCGAGCCACCAAAAGCAATAGGAGAAGAAAGATGGAAATACCAAACCAGACATGCTGTATGCCGACGATCCAGGAGAAATTCATGATGGCAGGAGCTCCTTTCTTTTTTAGAGTGCGTAGTGCGTAATGCGTAGTGCGTAATGGTGGAGCGGCGCACAATTCATGTAGCGCCGTGTTTTATTAAAGGTTCTGTAGCGATGGCGGGGCTAGAGGAACATGGAAGTGAAGCGTGTGTTTAAAGGTTCTGTAGTGACGTGGGGGCTGGAGAAACAGCGAGGTGAAATGTGTATCATAAGGTTCTATTTAGCATCAGAACCCTATGATACAGGAATCATCAAAATGTAAATCCAGCGGATATCGTACTACCAGAACCTTATGTTGCAATGAAAATCCAGCGAAAAAGTCTCATCAGAACCTTAAATTTATGAGAAAATCATGAATGATAACTTACAGTGTATGATATTGTGGCTCAATGCATGTTACCCTTTGACTCATGCATCTTACCTTTAAAAATTTTGAATTGATTTTACCATCCCGTATACTATGGACAGTAAAAATGAAAGAGCGTGAAAATCACTCTGCAGTTCCTATTATTATAACAAAATAATAAGAATGGAAAAAGATTTTTGATAGGAACCATACGCTGTACTTAGTCTCCTCTGGAAGGGAGAGGGAGACTTGAAATAGAGACGCTCGAAGTTGTAAGAAAGGAAGGGTTATTATGGTTATTTATGGTGTTTCACTCTTGGCTGGTTGTTACTTGGCAGGAAATATCATCGGTGATGTGCTGGGGGCTCTTTTGGGAGTTAAGGCCAATATCGGTGGCGTAGGCTTTGCTATGTTGCTCTTGATTATTATTTCTGCCTGGGCACAGAAGAAAGGCCTTATGAAAGCTCCGGAAGAACAGGGGATTAAATGGTGGTCCGCTATGTACATTCCGGTCGTTGTAGCTATGAGTTCTATCCAGAACGTAGCGGCTGCACTGTCCGGCGGTGTGGTGGCTATCCTGAGCGGTATCCTGGCAGTAGCAATTTGCTTCCTCTTGATTCCAGTTCTGTCTGGCAAACGGAAAGAAGAAGTTTCTGCTAAAGACTTGGCTCACGATCAGAGTAAATAATAATTGGGTGACTAGCTATTAGTAAGGAGAAATAACATGGATATCGCAGCAATGATTACTAAATTGTTTGTAAAAAATGGCATGGTCTTCGGCTTCATGCTGTTGGGTGTTGTCACTTATGTGGCGTATAAATTGGGCGCTTTGACCAAAGGTCGTGTACATGGCAGTGCAATTGCTATTTTCCTCGGCTTGGTTCTGGCTTACATCGGCGGTGAACTGACCGGAGGTAACAAAGGGATTGCAGACGTTCCGCTTTTTGCTGGCATGGGCCTCGTTGGTGGCGCTATGTTCAGAGATTTCGCTATCGTTTCTACTGCATTCGGTGCGGATCTTCGCGAAATTAAAAAAGTAGGTTGGAGAGGTGTAGCTTCCCTCTTCATTGGTGAATTTGTTTGCCTCGTCGCTGGTATCGCTGTGGCATATCCATTGGGATATACCAGTGCCGTAGATCTGGTTACCATTGGTGCTGGGGTTGCTACTTTCGTAGTTGGACCTGTCACTGGTGCCGCTCTGGGTGCTTCTTCTGAAGTCATCGCTATTTCCATCGCTGCTGGCGTTGTGAAATCCGTCCTCGTTATGGTTGTCACTCCATTCGTGGCAAAACCACTGTCTATCAATAACCCACAGTCTGCTATGGCATTCGGCGGCATGATGGGTACCACTTCTGGTACCGCTGCTGGTATGGCTGCTGTCAATCCAAAATTGGTTCCATACTGCGCTATGACCGCTACTTTCTTCACTGGCCTGGGATGCTTGCTCTTCCCATCTATCTTCTATTTCCTGACCGCCATGGTATTCTAAAAAACAGTTAGAAGTTAGTAGTGAGAAGTGAGAAGTGAAGGTGCGGCGCAACAAAATTTGGAAGCGCCGAACGTATAAAAATTTATACATACGAGATTTAGTGGCTAGGGATTAGGGATTAGGGATTAGAAATATTTCTTGATCCCTGGCTATTCATCTTTGCTTTCAACATCAAAGGCATAACGATTTCTCTCATGAGTTGATAGTGTTTATCAGCACATTTGAGAAACCTGAGAAACTTGAGCATCCTGAGAAACCTGTCATATCTAGCGGATTTTTTGCTCATTGCCACTAATCCTTATCTTGACATCTTACTTCTCCTGTGATAATACATATAACGTACAATATATATATCCAATAATAATGAGAACCTGTATATTATTGTTTATCTACATTTTATTTGAAAGGAAGTTTACTCATGTTAGAAATTAAACCATGCAATAAGAACTGGCACACCAGAGGCGATGACACCGCTGAAAGAATCAAAGCAGGTGCTGTATACGCAGATGGCAAGATTGTTGACGCTGCCAATGCAGCCAAACTCCTGGAAGCTGTCCTTCGTCCTGGCGACAAAGTGAACATTGAAGGGGATAACCAGAAACAGGCTGATTTCCTTGCCAAAGAACTTTGCAAAGTCGATCCAGAAAAAGTGCATGATCTCCATATGATTCAGTCCACTCTGTCCATTCCGGAACATCTCGATGTATTTGATAAAGGCATCGCTAGAAAACTGGACTTCGCATACGCTGGCAGCCAGGGCAAACGTCTGGCACAGATGGTACAGAACGACGGCGTAGAACTGGGCGCTATCCACACCTATCTGGAAATGTATTCCCGTTACTTCATCGACCTGGTACCGAGAGTATCCCTGGTTTGCGCTGATGCAGCTGATAAAGACGGCAACATTTACACTGGATTCTCCACTGAAGATACCCCAGCTATCGTAGAAGCTACCAAATTCAACCAGGGCATCGTGGTATTCCAGGTTAATAAAATTGTAGACAAACTCCCAAGAGTGGATATCCCAGCTGACTGGGTAGACTTCGTTATCGAAAGCCCGACCCCATACATGCTGAACCCACTGTTCACCAGAGACCCAGCTAAGATTACCGACGACCGCATCATGAAAGCTATGATGGCTATCAAAGGCATCTATGCTGAATATGGTGTCAAAGTACTGAACCACGGCGTTGGCTTCGATACCGCTGCTGTAGAACTGCTGCTCCCGACCTTCGGCGAATCCCTGGGACTTCGCGGCAAGATCTGCACTCACTGGGTACTGAATCCACATCCGACCCTGATTCCGGCTATTGAAACCGGCTGGGTACAGGCTGTATACTCCTTCGGCTCTGAAGTGGGCATGGAAGAATACATCAAAGCTCGTCCAGACATCTTCGCTATCGGACCGGATGGCACCATGCGTTCCAACCGTGCCTTCTGCCAGGCTGCTGGTCACTATGCTGCTGATATGTTCATCGGCTCCACCATGCAGATTGACCGTTACGGCAACTCCTCCACCGCTACCAAGAACAACGTAGCAGGTTTCGGCGGCGCTCCGAACATGGGCTGCGATGCCAAAGGCCGTCGTCATGTCACCCCGGCATGGAAGAAAGCCGGCGAAGAAGTGGCTAACCGCTTCGAACTCATGGGCGACAGAAACCGCGGTAAGAAACTGGTTGTTCAGATGATCACCACCGTTTCCGCTAAAGGCTTCCCGGGCTTCGTAGACCAGCTGGATGCAGTAGCTTTGAAGAAGAACGCTAACCTGGATCTGGAACCAATCATGATTTACTCCGATGACCTGACCCATATCGTATCTGAAGAAGGTATCGCTTACCTCCACAAATGCCACAACATGGAAGAAAGAATGGATGCTATCCGTGCTATCGCTGGCAAGACTGAAGTGGGCAAACTGGAAAATCCGGAAATCACCAAGAAACTCAGAAAAGAAGGCATCGTGAAGAAGCCAGAAGACTTCGGCTTCGATCCTGCTTCCGCTACCAGAGAACTCCTGGCAGCTAAGAACATGAAAGACCTGGTTGACTGGTCCGGCGGACTGTACAACCCACCAGCTAAATTCAGAAACTGGTAATTGAGAAAATTGGTTGCGTCTTTTGGGATGAAAAAGGATAGAAGCAAAGGTTATTATTGTGTAGATTCCGATTTCATCATTTGTCACGCATCGCAAAGATAAAGGGGTATGTATTCTGCCTCTTTACAAAATCTAACAAATTAAAAATACCGCTACTGATTGGGGTATACTCCAGTTAGTAGCGGTATTTTTTTATGGAAGTGAGGCGTATAGGGCAATGCTGTTAGGTTAAGGATTTGCGTTGGTAGATATGATTCCGCTAATGATAACAGGTTACTCAAGTTTCTAAGGGTTCTCAAGTTGCTCAGGTTCCCCGAATGTGCTGATAGGCGCTAGCGTCATTAGCTCATTCGAGAAACGTGAGAAACCTAAGTAGCCTTAGAAACCTGAGTAACCTTTGTATCAGCAGTAATCAACGCATATTTCGCTTAACTTAACAGCATTAGCGTATAGGGGGCGGTGTGACAAAATTAGGAAGCGTCGCATTATAATGTTTTGGTGACTGGTGACTGGTGACTGGTGACTGGTGACTGGTGACTGCGGACTGGGGATTAGGAAATAGGGATTAAGAAATATGTGTCGCTAGCCAAAAACGTCATTTCGACCGATGGGATTTGTGCTTGATGACTATGTCGTGTAGTTTGGTACTATGTTGGACAGAAGTGGAGAAATCTCAACGCAATAGCGGGAATGGTTCTAGTTGAACTATCCCGTTACGGTCGGAGTCCGCTGCGTGGAATCTTGTTAGGGAAACATCGATTAAATTAGTGCTTCCTTAACAACCTCGGGGCCTAATCCCTAGTCACTAGTTACCAGTCCCTAGTCACTCCTTACAATATTTCCCAATGGTTGCTACCACTTTTTCTATTTCCAGTGGTTTCGTCAGTTGGGCGTTCATGCCGGCGTCCAGGCAGCGTTTGGCGTCTTCTTCGAAGGCGTTGGCTGTCATGGCGATGATGGGGATGGTTTTCGCATCGGGGCGGGTGAGTCTTCTGATTTCCTTGGTGGCGGTGAGGCCGTCCATGATGGGCATCATGATATCCATCAAGATGGCATTAAAGGTGCCAGCTGGTTTTTCTTGGAACAGATGAAGGGCTTCCAATCCATTGGCGACCCGTGTGATATGGGCGCCTTCATCGGTGAGGAGCATGTCCGCAATTTCTGCATTGAGCTCGTTGTCTTCTACTAGCAGCAGGTGGAGACCATGGATATCGCTTGGGATTGTGTTTTCTTCTTCATGAGGCTTTTCTGGTGGTGCAATCTCAAAGGGGATGGTCAAGGTGAAGGTGGATCCTTTGCCTTCTTCACTGGTGGCGGTAATGGTACCGCCCATTTGCTCCACTAAACTTTTTACAATGGTCATGCCCAGGCCGGTGCCCTGGTAGATGCTTCTAGCATCTTTCCGTTCTTGTACAAAGGGGTCAAAGATGCGTTTGACAAATTCTGGTTTCATGCCTATGCCAGTATCTGAAATGGTCCAGCGGTAGGTACAGTGCCCCTCTTTTTCTCCCAAGAAATCCACTGTGGTGGTGATGCTTCCGTGGGGGCGATTGTACTTGATACAGTTGCCGTAGATATTGAGGAAAATCTGTCTCAGATGCAAAGGACTGCCGTAGATGTAGGGGGAGGGGAAGGCTGATTTTTCCGTCTGATCCACCCAGGAAAGGCCTGCTTCGGTGGCACGGTTGATGATGATGGTTTCTATGTCATGCATGAGCGTATCCAGTTCGATATATTCATGGGATAGGACGGTATGTCCTTCTTCCAGTTTGCTCATTTGCAATACGTCATTGATGAGGGATAACAGATGGTTGGCGGCCACTTGCATTTTTCCCTGGTTTTCTAATACCAGATTTTTATCATCGAAGTGTTCTTCATTGATTTTCAAAAGACCAATGATACCATTCAAAGGGGTACGGATGTCATGGCTCATGCGGGAAAGAAATTCCGTTTTGGCCCGGTTGGCGGTGTTCATTTCATCCAGTGCCGTCTGCAGGCGGGCATGTTCCGCTTCGTCTTTGGCGTGGTTGGCGGTGGTATCCTGCAATAGTACAATGGCGCTGACCATAGGAATTTCTTTCTGTGTGTCTGTGTCGAATACCACGGTTTGTGTCATCAAAACGGTTTTCTGAATCCACCGAATGAATCCATCATCTTCTTGGTGACAATATTCCACGGTGAGGTGTTTTTCTCCTGCTGCGAATCGTTTCAGCAAATCTTTTGGATGGATGGTGAGTCGATAGCTTCCTAAGGTTTCTTTGGTGACTTTGGGGAGGTATTCATGGCAGTAATCGGTATAGGGACAGGGCAGTGGATACTCAATGAACAGCTTTTGGTCCTTTCCTTGTTTACTGGTAGGTGTAATACTTCGTTCCAAAATATTTTTTGTCAAATTGACGGTATAAATGCATCCCGCCATATCCAGCAGGGCATCCACATAGCTGTCATTTTCCAAAATGGATTGTTTCAGTTGTTCATAATACAAAGTGAGCTGCTCTTTGGCATCCAGGGTGAGATGATTGCTTTGGTGAATCATTTGGAATGCCAGGAGGAAATGGTGAAGATGTCCCTCTTCATCCCAGTCTACTGGAATTACGGTGACGCAGTTGTACTGACTGTTTTCTGTGATGCTATAGGGCAGCTTCAGCACATCTTCTGGCTTTCTGAGAGTGTCTTGTAAATGAGAAAGCTGCAGCGATTCTCGGATGTGATGGCGGTCCTCTTTTTCTACTTGTTCTGATACCAGCTGTTCTGCCGCACCAGAGTAACTGCCATCGGAGGCTAGGAAGAACGCATCACCACCGCGAATGGTGCGATAGGTGTCCAGCCGGGCGTCACAATACAGGCAGGCGGCGAAATTTTTTCCGTGGTGATTTACCAATTTCAACAGTTGGAAATCCAATCTCTTTTCAGCAGCCGCTTCTTCTCGTTTCACATGGTTTTTATTGATGTACATATTTTTATCAGCCAAGATGAAGAGTTCCCGCATGGGGCTACCCGGATTGTCGCTTGCTAAAGAGAAACCCACTGCATAGCTCAAAGGGGTATCTGGATGGGACTTGGATTCTTCTGCCATTTGGCTGCGTACGTTCGCAAGGCACTGTTTCAACTGGTTTTCCTTCAGCCCATAGGTGATGCCTAGAAATTCATCGCCGCCGGCCCGACCGATGAAATGCTCTTTCGGCACAGCGCTGCGAAGACAATTGGCAAAGCGGCGAATGTAGGCATCGCCCGCCTCGTGACCCATGCTGTTATTGATTCGTCGTAAGTTATTCAAATCAAAACTCAGTACACCTATATTCTTGACTGCAGGTGCTGGGTCATCCAAAAGTTCCTCGCATTTGTTTTTGTTCGGAAGTCCTGTGGCTTGGTCCAAATACACCTTTTTCTGCAATAATTTGTTTTGCATAGCAAAACGAACCATGCGAAATAACTCGGCACCGATAAGGAACATGAGCATGATGATATCGGCGGTGATATATTTTTCCAAAATAGACAAGGACGACGCTTTTCGCTGTGAATAGGCTTCTGCGAGTCCTGTGGCTTCGTCACAAATGTTGAAGAAGTGTTCACTGATAGGAATGATTTCTGTCTGGTCTGCGCCGACTTCACGGACTTTGTATATTTCCTGTTTCAGAAGAGAAAAATAATTGTCCAATTCGACCATTTTGTCCTGAAAAGCCGTATCGTCCAATTGGACCAGCTCTAATTGACGATCCCCTTCACGCAAGCCCTTAATAAACGATTCCACACTTTCTAGCATCTTATCTTCCGGTTGATGGGAAATTTCCAGCTTCACCACCCGCTGGGTCTTCCCACGGACAAGCCCGGCATAATTGACAATGCGTGCTGTCCCCTGGATGTCGGACACAATCATCATCATATAGACGATGAGCCCAATTAGAACCAGCGCCAAAGCGGCAATGGCCCCTTGGATATAGTTTGTTTTCTTCTTTTTCTTTGTCATATACATTCTCCTTGTGATAGATCTCCCCTATGTATCAAAAGGGCATATATACTATATTTTTTCTATTATATCATAAAGGGGTAACTGGGATGGGGGTGTTGGTTGTTTGGGTTACATGCCGAGTTCTTTTGGGACAACTCGTCGTAGGGAAAGAGGCATTGGTTTTGGGGTTGAGGTTTGATCGGCAACTCCTAACCCCAAAACCTTAAACCAATGAGGATCCGTTTTTGTGCGAAATGTGTAGTAAGAATACGGAGCATAAACCGACAACTAACAACAAACAACCTACAACAAAATTCAAAATAATCAAATTCTAATGTTAAAAATGCTCGTTTTGGGAGAAAAATTTTTGATTATATAGACAGAGGGGGAAAAATGCAATGAGGAATTAGAAATGAGGAATGAAGGTGGCGGCGCACGAATTATATAGCGCCGCAAATTTGAAAATTTTAGAAATTTGATGTTGTGATTTGGGGGTACTTCTGCAATTTTAATATATGGAAGGGCAAGTAAGCAGTTGACTGTTAGCCGTAGGCAGAAAAACACTGCGAACTGATAACTG
>SAMEA104315425__coassemble_1483_pt1 | contig 12187 bp, 9 predicted proteins | sample SAMEA104315425__metabat2_low_PE_033 | metagenome-assembled genome bin SAMEA104315425 (sample SAMEA104315425) | gut metagenome | biome: Monkey gut; feature: monkey-associated habitat; material: faeces | place: China | collected 2013
CAACTGCCAACCAACAACCATCAACATTTCCCCTCTATCTATATAAACGAAATAGACCCTGCAAAAAACAACCACTTATTGTTAGAAAAATATTAATTCTGATTTCTGCGGTGTCAGTGACGAAAAAGGTTGCTCAGGTTGCTTAGGATTCTCAAGTTTCTCAGGTTCGTCGAATGTGCTGCTAACCGAAGCCGTCATTTCGACAGATAGGTACAGGGGTCTAGATATAGGGTTCTGAGGGTTCTTAAGGTTCTAAGGGTTCATCGAATGTGCCTATAGCCTTCCTTCGTCATTTCGACCGATGGGATTCGTGCGTGATGACTGTGTAGTGTAGTCTAGTGCTATGTTAGACAGAAGTGGAGAAATCTCAAAGCAATAGCGGTAAGGGCTTAAAGAATCACACCGTTACGGTTTATCCAACACAGTAATAATTCGCTACGATTTTCCTTCTCACTTTGCTCGAAGCAACGTCTCACCATTACGATTAGATTCTTTAAGCCCTTACCGTTGGTGCAGATTAGATTTCTCCACTCAGGGATCCAAATCTATTTACATCGTCTATCACATTAAGCACAAATACGATCGGTCGAAATGACGAGAACGGTTAGAGGCACATTCGATGAACCCTCAGGACCCTCAGAACCTTGAAAACCCTCAGGAGCCTCAGAACCCTTAGGACCTTCAGAACCTTATGCAACTTGAGAAACCTGAGCAACCTAATACAAAAATACCGCCAGAGTATTTGACTCTAGCGGTATTTTTGTTAACAGTCACTTTTTACAATATTGTGAAATTTTTGCCATCACTTGTTTGATATCCAGTGGTTTGGAAAGGTGTTCATTCATGCCTGCTTCTTTGGATCGCTGAATGTCTTCGGCGAAGGCATTGGCGGTCATGGCGAAGATGGGGATGGTTTTCGCATCCGGGCGGTGGAGGCTGCGGATGGCTCTGGTGGCGGTGAGACCGTCCATGACGGGCATCATCACGTCCATGAGAATGATATCGAAGGTGCCTGCTTTGCTTTGGCTGAACAGGTTTACCGCTTCCAGGCCGTGGTGGGCTTCGGTGATTTGGATATGGGCGTCTTCCAGGAGATACTTGGCGATTTCCATATTCAGTTCATTGTCTTCTACCAGAAGGGCATGGATGTTGTGCAAATCATCGAGCTGGATAGTTTCAATAGGCTTGGGCATGTCTTCGGCGCGGGCTTTATCGAAGGTGATGTAAATATTGATGGATGTACCGATTCCCAAGGTACTCTGGATTTCGATATGACCACCCATGCGTTCAATGAGGCCTTTTACGATAGCCATACCTAAACCGCTGCCGTTGTAACTGGTGCGAGCACCGTCGGGGGCTGCCTGGGCGAAGGGGTCGAAGATTTTTTTCAGGAACGCATCGCTCATGCCGATGCCGTTATCCACCACGGAGAAAATATATTTCACTTTCGTAGGAGACAGGTCTTCTTCTTTGACATGGCACCACACAGAACCACCGGGACGGTTGTACTTAATGGCGTTGGAAACGATATTGATTAAAATCTGTTTGATATGAAGGGCACTGCCATAGATGTAGCGATTGTTTAAGTCGATCAACCCTTTGGAGGTGTGCAAGGTGACGCCGTAGTCAGCGGCCCGCATTTCTGTAATGGTGGTGACTTCCTGTAAAAGTTTCAACAGATCCAATGGTTCGTGAACCAAGGTGACGTTCTTTTCATCCAGTTTATTCAGTTCCAGCACATCATTGACCAGGGATAACAGGTGCTTGGAAGCCACGTAGGCTTTCTTTCTGTTTTTGCGAATGGTTTCAATGTCATCGGGGTGACGCAGGGCGTATTCCAGAAGGCCGATGATACCATTGAGTGGGGTACGGATGTCATGGCTCATACGAGACAGGAAGGCGGTCTTTACTTCATCAGCGCGGCGGGCACTTTCCAGTTCAATGGTTTTGGTGACCAATTCATTCTTATCGAGAATGAGGTTCCAGTGTTCGATGGTGCCATCGGGGTTGACCACTTTATGCCCATGGTCTTCGATGTATTTATAGGACCCATCTTTGCATTTCATACGGTAGGTGATGGCATAGTGGTCATTCTTTTCATACTGGGCCAGGGCTTCCTTGATACCTGCTTCTAAATCATCAGGGTGGGCAATGCCTGCAATGGAACCGTTGGAAGCCTGCATCAATTCTTCTACCGTATAGCCCAGAATGGCCGCGTATTGCTTGGAAACGTATTTGAAAGAATATTTCGGGTCGTTGTAACTGATTTTGAGACCCCCAGGGAGAGAAGCGGTAATCACATCCAACTGTTTCCTTGCCAACTGGTAGGCTTTGTCCAATTCTTTTTGGTAGTCCAATTCCTTTTCCACAATGCGATCTACGCAGCGGAAACCAATGACAGCGATGTGCGTATCGTCCTTTTGCGGGTCATACTGGCGCACCGCATGGGCCTCGAAATGGGTCTGCTGCAGTGCATTGGGGATGGACGTAAAGCGGAAATACAAATCACTATGGGTCATGAAATGATGGAGCAAGTTGTTTCTCCGGAGAATCCGTTTCATATCCTCTTTCGATTCGGCCACTACATACTGGTTGGCATAGTTATCCAAGTAGTCTGTATAATCGATGGTTTTGTGCTGCTTGGCAATGTTGTTGGACGCCTGGTTCAGTACGATTTCAAACTTGTCGGTATCCAGGTTGATGAGCAGCACAATGGTGTAATCATTGCCTAAGCCGGATAACAACTTTTGCAGCCGTTGTTCTTCATCTAAGGAAATATCTTCTTTCATAGTGATTGGTTCCTTTTCTTTCTTGATAGGGTGACATATAAATATAATATATAAAGAATAAAACTTTTATTTATTTTAGTATATTTTGGGTTAGTTTTCAATAGAATACTGGTGACTAGGGACTAGTAGCTAGGGATTAGGGATTAGAAAATAGTGAGGAGTTAGGAATTAGGAGTGAGGAGTGGTGGAAGGGGCGCACAACTTATAAAGCGCCCCAATACCCCTTTTTATTGTATTTGTGACTCTAACAATAGACGTCAATTTGCACGTTCGAGATCCTTCAGAACCCTTAGCACCGTCAGAACCTTTTCACTATCGTCAATTGGCACATTCGACGAACCTGAGAAACTTGAGCCACCTGAGAATCCTGAGAAACATTTTTTTCTTGCATAAATCACAAAATTGGTATAAAGTATATATTAATAATAAAAATATTTCGCAATATGTATACACAATTAAAATATAATGCGGACAATTTATGATATTTCCTTTTTGCATTTGGCAGAGGGAATGAAATGTTATACAATAGACTGTATATCTAAAAAGCAGTGAGAAGTTAGAAGTGAGAAGTGAGAAATGGTAGAAGGGGCGCATCAACTTATATAGCGCCCCATACCTAATGGTGTTAAGTTGAAGTTTTGCGACAGTAGGTATGATTTACAGGTTACTCAAGTTTCTCAGGTTTCTCAGGCTTCTCGAATGAGATAATCACGCTAGCCTCTATCAGCACATTCGAGGAACCTAAGAAACTTGAGGAACCTGAGAAACTTGAGTAACTTTTTTCACTTAAGAAATGATCGAATGTATGGCTTTACTTAATGACATGATAATAAAGAGGAGGAAGGTTTATGATACTACCGGCATTACTGTTTGGATTGCCACTGGTCACGGCGGTGATTTTGCTATGTAACAAAAATACGTCGGTTCGCAATGGGCTGGTGAAGGGATCGGCGGCTTTGATGATGGTTCTGTCAGTAGCCATTGGGGTCATGTATTTCGGACATCCGCAGAAGATTGGCCTTTCCGGGGAATGGGTCAAGCTCGTCATGTTTGGCGTCGATGTGCTGGCGGTGGCTGCGGTGTGCTATTATGCTTTTAAATTTAAAAGGCACAGCATTGCTTTCCTGGGTCTTCTTCAGTTTGGTATTATTTCTGCTTTTGAATACCACATGGGTAGCCGGATTTATACGTCCTGGGATTTCATTATCGACAATTTTGCCATCATTATGATTCTCATTGCAGGTATCATTGGCAGTCTCATTTCGGTGTATTCTTTGGGGTACATGGCGGTGCATCATCGGAAGCATCCGGCGGAAGTGGATCGTCGTCCTTTTTTCTTCTTCGTCGTATTTCTCTTTTTATCGGCCATGTTTGGACTGGTCATGTCCAATAATTTATTGTATATGTATACATTCTGGGAAATTACCAGTTTGTGTTCGTTCCTGTTGATTGGCTATACCCGTACCAACGATGCGATTCACAATTCCTGCAAAGCCCTGTGGATGAATCTGCTGGGGGGCCTCGCCTTTGCGCTGGCCATTGTGTACATGGGAGAAATGTACTATACGGTGGAACTGTCTCAGCTCATCAATTTGGGACGAAGCAAACAGCCGGTGGAATTGGCAGTAGCACTTCTGGTGTTCTGCGGATTTACCAAATCGGCTATGATGCCATTTTCTGGATGGCTCTTGGGGGCCATGGTGGCACCGACTCCGACGTCGGCACTGCTCCATTCGTCCACCATGGTTAAAGCCGGTGTATTTCTGATTATTAAATTGGCACCTTTGCTGGGAAATAACCATGCAGGTGTCATGGCTATGCTTATCGGTGGGGCCACCTTCTTCTTTGCTTCTTGTGCGGCTATTTCACAATCTGATGGGAAAAAGGTTTTGGCCTATTCCACCATTTCCAACTTGGGACTCATTGTGTGCTGCGCTGGCACCGGTTCCTATGAAGCGGCTTGGACCGCTATCATGATCGTTATTTTCCATGCGGTGGCAAAGAGTTTGCTCTTCCTCACCGTAGGTACGGCGGAACAGCAGCTGGGCAGCCGCAATTTGGAAAATTTCGATGGGGTATTCAATTCTATGCCACGGCTCTCTCTGTGCATGGTGATTGGGATTTGCGGTATGTTCCTGGCGCCTTTCGGTATGCTGATTTCTAAGTGGGCGGCCATGAAGGCTTTCGTAGATGCCGGGCAGCCGCTGCTCCTTCTGGTATTGGTTTTCGGCTCCGCCACCACCTTGTTCTATTGGACTAAGTGGTTGGGGAAGATTACCACCTATATTCCTACCAATGAAAATCGTGAAGTGGGAATCCTCGGTGTGGAATGGGTCGCTTTGAAAAGTTTGGCAGCCATCACGCTGGTGGTGTGCGTTCTGTTCCCACTCATTTCGGAATACATGGTCATCCCTTATTTAGGTATGATTTACCATGCCACCACAGAAGTCATTGCCCAGAGCAATCTGTGGATTATGTCTCTTATGGTATTCTTGATTATTGTGTTGCCTCTTCGTTTCGGCAAGAGCCGGAATAAGAAACAGGTAGTCACCAATTTGTCTGGGGAAAATTTGGGTCACGATGTGGCCTATCGTGGGGTTGCTGGTCATGTGGTGCCGGTGTCTCTTCGGAACTGGTACCTGGAAAGTTGGTTTGGAGAAGAACGAATGAAACTTCTGGGGTATACAGCCTGCCTGGCCTGTGTGCTGATGGAATTGTCCCTGGCAGCAGGAGGTGTATTCCATGTCTGATTATGTAATCAATATCTTATCTGGCCTGGCGTACTTGCTATTGGCTCCTATCATCGGTGGACTTCTTGCTGGATTTGACCGGAAAATATCGGCCCGCATGCAGCGAAGAGCCGGCCCGCCATTATTGCAGCCTTTTTATGATTTCTTGAAACTTTGGGATAAACAGCCTATCGCCGTTAATAAAGCGGAAGGATTTTATGTCTTCGGCTTTTTGCTGTTTGTCCTTTTGACCGGAACCATTTTCTTTGCCAGAGGGGATATCCTTCTGGTGGTCTTTACCCTCACCATGGCCAGCGTGTGCCTCATCGTTGCGGCCTATGCGGTGGATTCTCCCTATAGCCAGATTGGCGCGGAACGTGAACTGGTACAGACCATGGCTTATGAACCGATGATGCTTCTGGTGGCCCTTGGTTTTTATCTGTCCAGTGGCAGCTTCAGTGTAGGGGATATCATGACCACACCGGTGATGAACATTCTCCGCATGCCAGGAATTTTCCTGGGGCTTTGCTTCATCCTTCTCATTAAATTTAGAAAGTCTCCTTTTGATATTTCCATGTCCCATGAAGCCCATCAGGAATTGATCGGGGGTCTCAAAACAGAAATATCTGGCCGCACCTTGGCCATGGTGGAAATTGCTCATTGGTATGAAAATGTATTTCTCCTGGGCTTGGTCCTGCTCTTCTTCGCCAGCGATTCCCTGTGGACACTGATTCCAGGACTGATTGTCTGTGAAATTGTTTTCTTTGGAGAAATATTGGTGGATAACTGCTGCGCCCGTATGAAATGGGAAAAGATGCTGGCCTCCACCTGGCTCTTCACCCTCCTGGCAGGGTTCCTCAATGTGGCATTTTTGATGTACTTTAAATGATGGAGTCATTTTTCAGTTAAAATCAACAGATTCACATGGAATATAGTGAGGAGTTAGGAATGAGGAGTGAGGAGTGGAAGTGGCGGCGCACAAAATTGAGAAGCGCCGCATTATAATATTTTGGTGACTGGTGACTGGTGACCGGGAAAAGTAGCTAGGGCCTAATTTCTAATCCCTAGGGCCTAGCTACTAATCCCTATTTCTATAAAAGGGGTATTGGGGCGCTATATGAATTGATGCGCCCCTTCCACCACTCCTCACTCCTCATTCCTAACTCCTCACTATAAAAAGTTTTATTGAAGCGAAGAAACTCTATGTTAGTAAGGAGAACGTATGGCATACGAAAAAAAATCACCTTGGTTGATTCATTACGATGGCTCTTCCTGTAACGGGTGTGATATCGAGGTTTTGGCTTGTTTGACACCGCTCTATGATGTGGAACGGTTTGGTATCGTCAATACAGGGGATCCCAAGCATGCCGATATTTTTCTGGTCACCGGCGGGGTGAATGCCCAGAATTTGCCGGTGGTTCGTCAGATTTATGAACAAATGCCGGAACCGAAAGTGGTCATCGCCGTAGGCACCTGTGCCTGCAGCGGCGGGGTGTTCCGGGAATGTTATAATATGCTTGGTGGCATGGACAAAGCCATTCCAGTCGACGTGTACGTACCAGGCTGCGCCGCCCGGCCAGAAGCCATTATTGACGGGGTAGTCAAGGGATTGGCGGTGTTGGAGGAGAAGAATAAAAAGTTAAAGAATCAAGCGTAGTTAGCCTGATTTTAGTGAGGAGTTAGGAATGAGGAGTGAGGAGTGGAGGTAGCGGCGCACAAAATTTGGAAGCGCCGCATTATACTATTTTGGTGACTGGTGACCGGTGACTGAGAAAAGTAGCTAAGGCATAGTTCCTAATCCCTAGGGCCTAGCTACTAATCCCTGTTTCTATAAAAAGGGGTATTGGGGCGCTATATGAATTGATGCGCCCCTTCCACCACTCCTCACTCCTCATTCCTAACTCCTCACTTTTGAAGTCTATGGTTTACATACCAACTGCATATAGCGAAATAAAGGAGTATGTATGAAACAACAAATCATCTCGATCCGCCCGGAGGACCTTTTGGAGAGGGTGGCTCGTTTTAAGAAAGAAGGCTGCCGGCTGGTGCAGATTCTCTGTACCCGCGTGGAGGAAGGCTTCGAGCTGACTTACAGCTTTGATAAAAATTATTTCCTATACCATCTGCGCCTCATTGTGCCCCTCGACGGGTCTGTCATGAGTATCACCAGTTTGTATTGGTATGGGTTTGTGTGGGAAAATGAAATCCATGACCTGTTTGGGTTGGATGTGCGTTTCATTGTGCCAGAAGTGGACTATGGGGGTCATTTCTATCATCTGGCCCAGAAAACGCCTTGGCATGATTTGTCCGGTGCGGTTCATGCGAAGAGCGCTGTAAAAGTGAATCTCCGCAGTGGTCTTGGTGTCGATGCGTCGGTGACGAAGAAGGAGGATGGCAATGGCTGAATTAACTACAGTGCCTTTTGGGCCCCAGCATCCTGTACTTCCGGAACCTATTCATCTGGATTTGGAATTGAAAGATGAAAAAGTCATCCGTGCGGTGCCATCCATTGGTTACGTTCATCGCGGATTGGAAAAGCTGGTCGAAAAGCGGGATTTCAAACAGTTCATTTACGTAGCAGAGCGCGTCTGCGGCATTTGTTCCTTTGGTCATGGCTGGGGGTATGCGAAAGCCATCGAAGGACTCATGGGCATCGAAGTGCCTCGCCGGGCCGATTATCTGCGTACCATTTGGCATGAACTGTCTCGTATGCACAGTCACCTGCTCTGGCTGGGATTGGCAGCAGACGCCATGGGTTTTGAAAGTATTTTCATGAATGCCTGGCGCCTCCGAGAAACCATTTTGGATATTTTTGAAGAAACCACCGGCGGCCGTGTCATTTTCTCCGTGTGCCAGGTAGGTGGTGTTCGTCGTGATTTGACCGATGGGATGCAGAAGGAAATATCGGAGAAACTGAAAGGCCTTAGAAAAGAAATTGAAGACATGGGACGGGTATTTCTCTATGACGACACCATCCAGAGTCGTTTGGAAGGTGTCGGCGTCCTTTCCATGAATGATGCCATCGATTTAGGATGTGTCGGTCCTTTGGCCAGAGCCAGCGGTCTGCCGAATGATTATCGCATGGCCGATGAAGAAGGAGCTTATAAAGATCTGCACTTCCGTCCCGTATTGGAACCGGCTGGGGATTGCTTGGCTCGCGTGAAAGTTCGTCTGGGAGAATTGTATCAGTCCATCGATTTGATTCAAGGCTGCCTGGATAACTTGCCCGAAGGGGCCATTGCAGCACCTGTCCGTGGCATGCCGCCGAAGGGCGAATATTTCACCCGCGTAGAACAGCCCCGCGGCGAAGCCATTTATTATGTGAAAGGCAATGGGACAAAGAATTTGGACCGGTTCCGTCTCCGTACACCGACGAACTGCAACATCCCTGCACTGGTCAAGATGCTCCAAGGCTGCGACCTGGCAGATGTGCCAAATATTATCCTGACCATTGATCCGTGCATCAGCTGCTGCGAACGGTAAAAAGCAGTGAGGAGTGATGGTGGCGGCGCATACAATTTGGAAGCGCCGCTAATATATAAAAAGGTTATTATTCTACGGATTTCTATTTCTTAACATAGAAATCATACCGCCTGTCACCAGGTTAAAAAGGGTATATAAGGTTATGAAACTTACGGTAAATACATAACCCATATATAACCCTTCTAACCTTGTACTAAGCTTTACTTGTGGTATGTTAGAAGAGAAAAATCGGCAGAATAATAATCTATAAAAAGAGGTATTGGGGTGCTATATGAATTGACGCGCCCCTTCCACCACTACGCACTACGCACTCCTCACTACGCATTTTAGACCATACATCATTTTGAGAGTGAACAGTTAAAGGAGGCAACTATGAGTTACCTGGTATATGTGAAGCAGGCCCTGGCGAATTTGTTTAAGCCTCCTGTGACGTCGAAATATCCATTGGAACCGAAGAAGTTCTGCGCCGGTGACCGCGGTCGTGTTATTAACGATGTGAGCCAGTGTATTCTGTGCGGCATGTGTGAACGGAGTTGTCCCGCCGGGGCCATTACGGTGGATCGGAAAACTGGCACTTGGAAAATCAATCCATTTGCCTGCATCCAATGTGGGGCTTGTGTGGAAGCTTGTCCGAAGAAGTGTCTTTCCATGGATCCCCATTATGCTACGCCGGCATTGGAAAAATCGGAAATCGTATTGCAGGCCATTCAGAAGGAAGGCAAAGCGGAAGTTCGTAAGGAAGTCAAAACTGCAGCCACTTCCCTCTCTATGGACGACAGAAGTCATATTGTCAACAATGTGATGAAATGTATTTTCTGTGGCATGTGCGAACGAAACTGCCCCGCCGGAGCCATCACGGTGGACCGCAGAAATCGTACCTGGCGTATCAACTTGGAAGCCTGCGTGAATTGCGGTACCTGTATCGATAACTGCCCGCGCAAGTGTCTCTCTTTGGGATGTTACTTAGGCAATCGGACTGACATCACCATCAAAGGGAAAATGCCTATGCGAAGAGCACCGGTGAAACCAGCCGCTCCGGTAGCACCAGTGGCAGAAAAAGTGACAAATCCCGCGTCGGCACCAGCTAAGGTGGTAGTGGATATTCCTGATAATCATATTTTCAATGAAATAGAAAAATGTCTCTTCTGCGGAAAATGTGAACACAACTGTCCTGGGGAAGCCATTACTTTGGATCGAAAAAATCGCACCTGGACCATCGACCGGGAAAAGTGCATCACCTGTGGCGTTTGCGTGGACGATTGCCCAGTGCACTGCTTGACTTTGCGCGATACATGGGAAGAGGGCGAAAACAAAGAACTTCACACCACCTATCAGGGAAAAGTGCTGACCCGTCGTCCTCGCGTACGTCCGGCACCGCCTAAAGCGACAGACGAAGCACCGAAGGCAGCACCGGCGAAACCAGTAGCGCCAGTAGAAGCACCTGCTAAGACAGAAACAGCAGCTCCTTCGCCTGCAGTAGAATCCACCAATCCGTGGCATATCCGAAACGATATCGACAACTGTCTTTTCTGCGGGAAATGTGAACATACCTGCCCAGTGGATGCGATTTCCATTGACCGAAAGAATCGCACCTGGACCATTGATAGAGACAAGTGCGTTGCCTGCGGCCAGTGTGCAGAAGGATGTCCGAAGAAATGCCTCACCTTGGCAGAAGACTGGCAAGAAGGGGAAAATAAAGCAGCGCACCTCACATTACAAGGAAAAGCACCGGTGAGACCTACACGCGCAGCACCGCAAAAGGTGGAACCACAAAAGCCAGTAGCATCGATAGCTGTGAAGGAAGAACCGGTGGTAGAATCTACCAATCCGTGGCACATTCGAAATGACATCGATAACTGTCTTTTCTGCGGGAAATGTGAACATACCTGCCCAGTGGATGCGATTTCCATTGACCGAAAGAATCGCACCTGGACCATCGATAGAGACAAGTGCGTTGCCTGTGGCCAGTGCGCAGAAGGATGTCCAAAGAAATGCCTCACCTTGGCAGAAGACTGGCAAGAAGGGGAAAATAAAGCGGTGCATCTCACGTTACAGGGAAAAGCACCGGTGAGACCTGTCCGTCCTGCACGGCCAGCAGCCAAAGCAGCACCGAAAGTGGAACCTCCAAAAGAAGCCAAACCGGAACCGCCGAAAGAACCTGTGGTCACTCCAGTGAAAGAAGAAAAAGAAACCTCAGCAGCTCCGCAATCAGGCAATCCATTTCATGTGAAAAATACTATCGACAAGTGTCTCTTCTGCGGTCGTTGTGAACACAATTGTCCCGCAGGTGCTATTTCCATTGATCGGAAGAACCGCACCTGGACCATTGATAGAGAAAAATGCATGGTCTGCGGCGTGTGCGCCGAAGGCTGCCCCGCCCACTGCCTCTCTATGGAAGAAGACTGGCAAGAAGGAGAAGACCATGCACTGGTACTGACACTGCAGGGAAAACCGCCGGTGAGACGGCGGTAAAGGTTGCTCAAGGTTCTCAGGTTGCTCAGGTTTCTTGAATGTGCCAACAGGCACTAGCGTCTGATAGTTCATTGTTTCTCAACCTAGTAAAGTGTTTCCTTAAGTTAAGCGAAATGTGCGATGATTTCTGCTTGTGCAAAGGTTACTGAGACTTCTCACATTTCTCGAATGAGCTAATGACGCTAACGCCTATCGGCACATTCGGGTAACCTGAGCTACTTGAGAAACCTTAGCCACCTGAGCAACCTGTTATTGTATCCATAACGGAGGAAAGAAATCCCATGCATGAATATCCCATCACTTTGGAAATTGTCCGCTTGGCGGAACAGACGGCCAAAGAGAAGAAGGGCATCGTGAAAGCCATTCACTTGGTGGTGGGGGAAGATTCTGGTTTCATTGGCGAATCGATCCAAATGTATTTCGACGTCATTGCCGAAGGAACCCTTTGTGATGGGGCGGTATTGACCATCAAAGACATTAAGCCGAAAATGAAATGTGACGTGTGCGGGAAGCTCTTTGAAAGGAAACGCTTTTCCTTCACCTGTCCCTACTGCGGCGGCGACGGCTCCCCCACGGAGATTGGAAAAGAGTTTTATATAGAAAGCGTTGATTTGGAAGTGCAGTGAGAAGTTAGAAGTGAGAAGTTAGAAATGGTGGTGGCGGCGCGATAAATAAGGAAGTGCCGCAAATTATACTTGCTTGGTGACTGGTGAC
>SAMEA104315425__coassemble_1529_pt1 | contig 11782 bp, 9 predicted proteins | sample SAMEA104315425__metabat2_low_PE_033 | metagenome-assembled genome bin SAMEA104315425 (sample SAMEA104315425) | gut metagenome | biome: Monkey gut; feature: monkey-associated habitat; material: faeces | place: China | collected 2013
GAGTAACCTTGCATCAGCAGAAATCACCGCATATTTCGCTTAACTTAACAGCATTACCCGACAGGGGAGCCGAGACAGCGGTGTAAACTTACTTAGGGGCGCACAATTCATAAAGCGCCCCAATACCCTTTTTATACTTAGATTGGAGTTATGTTTCACGTGAAACATTTCCTGCTATCACAAGTGACAGGTAAAAAAAGTTACAAAAGGTTATGAGAATACGGCATTTCCATAACCTTTTGTAACCCTTTATAACCTTGCCACTTGCCTTTATGATTCCATGTTGGAAATAGCAAGCAGCAAAATAATAACCTTTATAACTATTGTTTCTCATGAAATATAATGATAGCCGCTTCAGGCATCGGCGAGCTATATAAAAAGGAATCTTGCTATTGGTATGCAATTGATATAAGAGCAATTCGAGGGCTCGCCGCCACCACTCCTCACTCCTCATTCCTAACTCCTAACTCCTCACTCTATCCTGTTTCCCGTGAAACATGACACTAGCGGCTATCCCCTATTCCCTTTTCATCGCCTGCTGGATTTCTTCCAGTGAGTGCAGGTTCACTTCGGAAATCAGTTTTTTGAACTTTGCCAGTTGTTCTGCCACATCCGGGGCCAGGGGCGGGAATTTCGGATTGATTTTCTTCAGTGCCGCCTGGGTAATCAAAGCTACCACATAGCGGGTGTACCATTTGTTATCCGCCGGAACGATGTACCAGGGAGCGTACTCTTTGGATGTTTTGGAAATAATTTCCCCATACAATTCCTGATACCGGCCCCAATACTGTCGTTCATTGATATCGGACATGGAGAATTTCCAATTTTTCTGCTGATTGAAAATGCGATCCATAAGACGCTTCTGCTGTTCTTCTTTGGATACATGGAGGAAAATTTTAATCATGGGGAATCCATTTTGGGCCAAGTATTTTTCCCAATGATTGATTTGTTCATACCGTTCTTCCCAAATATTTTTATCAATCAAATCTTTCGGCAATTGGCCCTGATGAATCAAATCATGAATACGGGTCACAATCACATCTTCATAGTGAGACCGATTGAAAATGCCGATATCGCCCCGTTCCGGAAGGGCTTTGTTGATACGCCACATGTAATCATGGTCTTTTTCTTCACTGGTAGGCTGCTTGAAAGAAACCACCTTCACGCCGCCAGGATCCAGCATGGCAAATACATGCTTCACCGTGCCATCCTTCCCCGCCGCATCCATAGCCTGCAACACCACAATGAGACCATAGGTATTCTGGGCATAGAGCTTCTCCTGCAGCTCCTTCATCTGTTCGAGGGCCTGCGGGAAATACAAAGTTTTCACCTTCGCCTTGTCAATCTTCACATCACAAGCGGTGGGATATTTCTTCAAATTTACCGCACTGCCCTCTTTGACTCGATACCGTTCAATATCGACGATACTCTCTTTCATTTCTTCGGACATAGTAAAACTCCTTTCTCATTTTCACATCATTTGAGTCAGTAGGAATGATTCCGTTAGAAATTACAGGGTTCTCAAGTTTCTCAGGTGTCTCGAATGTGCCACAAATCACTAGACGTATCATCTCATGTTTCACGTGAAACGGGGATGAAAGGTTATTGTTCTGCTGATTTCTATTTCTAACATAGAATAGCCAAGGCAAGAGACAGGGTTATAAAGGTTATAAAAGGTTATGTGAAAAACGGTAGCCTCATAACCCTTTATAACCTTTATAACCTTGTCTCTGGCGATAACAGAAAATGTTTCCCGAAAGAAATCAGTAGAATCATAACCTTTTCAATCCATTGTTTCCCGTGAAACATGACTCTATCGTTATCCCCAATTCGGCGAGCTATACAAAAAGAAATCATGCCACTTGACACCAATCGGCATAAGAGCAATTCGAGGGCTCGCCGCCAGCACTTCTCACTTCTAACTCCTCACTTCTCACTGCCTTTATCATTTCCACCACTTCTGCGGCATTTTTCTCAGCGTATCTCTGGCTTCTTCTTTGGTGATGGTCTCCATGGGCTTATGGAGCAAAATGGCCAGGAGTTTTCGTTTTTCCTCTTCGGTGGCGAATTTATGAAATATATTTTCTTTATAGCGATGAATCAGAATGTCTCTGGCTTTCTGGTACTGCCCATAGTCACATCCCAGCACTTGCCGCACTTCCTGGTACGTCAAATGGGGATGTTCTTTCAAAAGCAAAGTCACTCGATTCTGGTTTGTTTTCTGTAATTTTCGTTCGCAAGCGGGACACAGCTGTTTTTCTTCCGGGCACAAGCTGCCACACATCGCACAGGGGTGATATCCATGGGCCAATTCGCCTTTTCGGATTTTCAGCACCTCGCCCATCATATGCGCAAAGGGCTCTCGAATATTTTCATTGGTTACATGGCGCCCCACCCACTGCTGGATCCACTGGGTTTCCTTGTCAGATAACGTCTGGTTGTACATGACCTGCTCTTTTTCAATGTTGCGATTGATTGGGTCCAAGGTGGTCATGGTTTTGTATTTCTTTTTTCGCGGCCCGGCGATGAAACGAATTTCCTTGAACCGCTTCCCAAATTCATCTTTGGACAGTTCCTGTAAAATATCGGCCTGCATCATATACAACTGCTGCATGAAAGCAGAATTGGTGACCGTGACGAAAAGAGTTTCCTTTTTATAGCTGGAAATATAGGATTCCCTGGCCATCACGTTTCCCACAATCTTCTCCCACCGCTTCTGCAGCAGAAAAAACTGGAACCCTTCGTGCCCAAAAAGCTGATGCTCCGCTTCCCACGCTTTGAACACATTGGTGATGGTATCCATCTTCCGATACCGCTTGCCAGAAGGCCGTTTGTCTTCATCCATGGTATCACCTACTTTCCATGCATCTAAACATAAAAATGACTTCGCTAGAGGTTACAAGTTGCTCAAGTTTCTCAGGTTCCTCGAATGTGCTAATCAGCGCTATCGTCTCATATTCAGACCATGTTTCCCGTGAAACATGACTCTATCTATTTTCAAAGCTCGGCGAGCTATATAAAAAGGAGTCTTGCTAGATAGGATATCGGTATAAGAGCAATTCAGGGGCTCGCCGCCACCACTCCTCACTCCTCACTCCTCATTCCTAACTTTTCCACATGTACCCCTTCCGCTTCTGACAAAGCTTCCGTGCCTGTGAGCAAAGTCTGTATTTCCTGCTCTTGCAAATAGTTCATCAGCGCTTTTCTTCGCTGGGTGTCCAGTTCGCTTCCGATGTCGTCCAGTAGGAGCACCGGATAGGTGCCGGTTTCTTCTTTGATGAATTCCAATTCTGCCAGTTTCATGGCCAAAATGGCGGTGCGCTGCTGGCCTTGAGAACCGTAGGCGGAAATGTCGATGCCATTCATGAGAAATTGCAAATCATCCCGGTGAGGTCCCACGGAGGTGCGGCAGAGCCGGGCATCTTCGTCTCGATGGTCCGATAGGGCTTTGAGATACCATTCCACATTGGCGGTCTGGTTCTCCCCTTCGTTTTGCTGGTAGGTGATCTGCAGTTGTTCCTGGTGGCTGGTTAATACGGCTTCCATGGCCGGAACTTTTTCATTCATCTTAGCAATGGTTTCCCATCGCTTCTTCACCAAGTACGCCGCGCCGGAGGCGATTTGCATGTCCCACATATCCACATCGGGACGACGGCCCTGGAACTGGGCTCTTCGGAACTCTGCATTGCGCTGCTGCACCGCCCGGTTGTAACGAATCAGTGTCTCATAGTACCGCGGCGAAACCTGGGATATTTCCATATCCAAAAAGCGACGACGAAAGAGCGGCGCTCCTTTGATGAGTTGCAATTCATCAGGAGTAAATAACACCGTCCGGAACAGTCCCATCAATTCTTTTTTCTTAATAGGCGTATCATTAAGAAATAGTTTCTTCCCCTGCTGCCGGGACAATTTGATTTTCAACTCGTGAGACACTTGGTGCACTTTGTAATTCAAAAGAATGGTGCCATCCTCTTCGCCCAGCGCAATCATTTCCTGGTCATTGGACGTGCGAAACGATTTTCCCACCGAGCTATAATACACCGCTTCGATCAGATTCGTTTTGCCGCACCCATTGGGCCCCACCAGCATGGTCATCCCTGGCAGGAGTTCTATTGATTTGTCTTCCATATTTCTGATATGAATCAGACGAAGCGATGTACAGAGCATGATGGGTTTCCTTTCCTTTTGATATTGCTTACATTATACATTAAATGAATAGGTAATGAAAAGGTTATCCTCTATGAACCAGATTGGTGAACAAACAGATACTACCGCTATTTTCAAGGTTATTATTGTGCAGCTACCGAGTTTTCTTACAAAGAATTTCATAAAAAAGAGAAAAGGTTATAAAAGGTTATGAGAATTTAGATAATTTCATAACCTTTTATAACCTTTTTGTTAGGCGGCTTATTCGATTTGTTTGCAAAAAGAAGTCAGTACAATAATAACCCTTTGACAGGCGATCTATTTGATTTGTTACTCAGAAGAAATCAGCAGAATAATCCCCTTTTATCCTACTCTGCTTTCATCGCATATGTTTTTCTATCGATCACAAGCTCATCGCCAGGTCTAATCTTCTTCCGTTTTTCATGGACTTTCTGTCCATTGAGGGATACCTGGTGGGAAACCAGGAACGGACCGGTTTCTCCGCCGGAGGAAATGAGGTCTAATTTTTTCAGCAGCTGGTCCAGTTGGATGTAATCGCCGTAAATTTGAATGGTTTCCATTAGTTTCTCCCTCTCATTGGTGTCACCACATACTGATAGGTTTTGTCTTCTTCCTGTTCCACCAGCATCGGGCCAGAGCGCTGCAGGTGCAGAATTACCGTTTCACCAGAAGAATGTTTCAAAATATCTTCAATGTAGTTGCAGTTAAAGGTAATGGACAGATCGTCCCCTTCGAGTTGCACAGGAATAGATGTATCACTGCGGCCAATTTGCGGGTCTTCTTCAAAGACTTCCAGTGTATCGCCACTGAAATGGAAATTGATGGTCTGGTAGTTCACATCTCTGGAAATTGGGCTGACAAAGCGAACCGCTTCTTCAAAATCTCTGCGATTCAATGTGGCAGTAGCATCAAAACGAGTCGGAATGACCCGGTGATAGTCCGGATAATCTCCATTGATCAGATTGGAAACAAAGTAGGTGGTTCCAAAGGTGAATGCCACGTGGTTATTGGCCCAAGAAATTTCCACAGTGTCCTCTTCTTCCTGTGGCAGCATGCGAACTACATCGGACAGGATATTGGCAGGAACAATAAAACGGCCTGCTGCAGGAGCTGCTTCTTCCAAAGAAACTTCCTTGGTAGCCAACCGGTGGGTATTGGTGGCAGCCATAGCAAAGAGACTGTCATGAATTTCAAAAAGAACCCCGGTAAATAAAGGTTTCTGTTTATCTGTAGCGGTAGCAAAAGCCACCAGGTTGGTCATGTCTGCCATATCTTTGGTGCGAACAATGGCGTGCTGCTCCCGACCAATTTCTTTCACTTCCGGAAATTCATTCATATCACGGGTTGGGAATTTAGAAATATAGGAACCACTGGTAAAGGTGACTGTATTTTCTCCTTTTTTCTGTTCCATTGTAATATTTCCTGCTGGCATCATGCGAATGGTGGTCAAAAGCTGTGGGGCAGCAATGACAAGAATGCCTTCTTCCTCTACGCTGGCAGCACAGGTGGTTTTGATCCCAATGGTGTAATCGTTGGCCTGCAGCTCCACTTGTCCGTCTTTGGCAGCAAAGAAGAATCCGTTGTTGGTATTGGAGTTAATTTTGGTTTGTGCTGCCCGCTGTACGCGGTCCAAGGCAGCACTGAGTTCCGATTTGTCGAATATGGCTTTCATGGCAGCTCCTTAAAAAATGACGATGAGAAATATAATATAGTAGTCGCCGTAGTAGTACGGTGTGAATAAGTGAATAACTTTGTGAAAAGTCAGATTTTTTCGAATTTCGCGGTTTGTTAAAAGAACGTGAATAACTTTTTTTTTAGTTCACCGTTTTCACAGTTTTTCCCATCCCCCCGCTTGTTCACACTTTTTCATCAAAGTTGTACCGCGAGTAGCGGGAGGTTGTTCACAGGGAAATTGGGGTAATTGGGACGCTAGAGTCATGTTTCACAGAAAACGATACAGGCAGTGAGGAGTTAGGAATTAGGAGTGAGGAGTGAAGGCGGCGAGCCCTCGAATTGCTCTTATATCGATAGCCCTCCTATCCGATAATTCCTTTTTATATAGCTCGCCGAGAGTGGAATTTGGATAGAGCCATGTTTCACGGGAAACAATATATAAGAAGGTTATTATTTTGCTGATTTCTTTAGTGAAATATTTCATTTTATCGCTAGTGACAAGGTTATGAAGGTTATAAAAGGTTATGAGATTATCGGTTTCCCCATAACTTTTTATAACCTTTATCCCTAATAAATAAGAAATATAAAAAAGGGGGATTGGGGCGCTTCTTAAGTTGTGCGCCCCTTCCACCACTCCTCATTCCGCATTCCTAACTCCTCACTAAAGAAAAAGTTTCCCGTGAAACATGTCACTATCGATTCTTCAACTTCTTCCGAATCTCCGCTACGGCTGCGCGGGTTTGTGGGTCCTGGGCCAGGTCTTTTTCTACTCGTTCACAGGCATAGAGCACGGTGGAGTGGTCTTTTCGTTTGAACGCGTCTCGAAGGGTTGGATAGGATTCGTTCAGTTCGGTGCGGCACAGGTACATGGCGATCTGACGGGGAATGACGATTTTCTTCGGACGACCGTTGCCAAGGAGTTTATCCTTTTTGACGCCGTAGTAATCGCAAACCGTATCGATGATAAAATCCACGTTCAGTTCCTGGTTGTTATCGATGGGAATCTGGTCTTTCAAAGCATCTTTGGTGAATTCCAAAGTGATCGGTTCTTTCTTGATGTGAGAGAAGGTGACCAATTTATTAAAGGCCCCTTCCAGTTCACGGACATTTTTATTGATATGGCTGGCGATGTAATCGATGACATCTTTTGGAAGCGTGACTTTATTTTTTTCTGCTCGTTTTTGTAAGATGATACAGCAGATTTCGTAATCTGGCGGAGAAATAGGAACCACCAAACCACTGGAGAATCGATTCTGCAGGCGGTCTTCCAGTTTTTCAATGTCCGAAGGTGTACGATCACTGGTCATGATGATGTGTTTCTTTTTATCAAACAGATCATTGAAGGTATTGAAAATTTCCATCTTGGTGGAATCTCTGGAACCGAAGAACTGTACATCGTCGATGAGAAGGAAATCCACATTGCGATACTTGTCGCGGAATTTTGGCATAGTTTGTTTCTGGATGGCATCGATCAGTTCATTGGTGAAGGTTTCACTGGAAACAAAAAGTACGGATAATTGTGGCTTATTGTCGTGAATATAGTTGCAAATGGAATGAAGCAGATGGGTTTTGCCCAAACCGGATGGCCCATAAATGAAAAGCGGATTCAGTTTCTGATCGGACCGTTCCGGATGGTTGGCCGATTGGGCTACCGCTTTGGCGGCCTGGAAGGCCATTTCATTACAGTTGCCATGAACGAAGGTTTCAAAGGTATATTCTTCATTCACTGGATTGGGCTGAAACAGATTGCTTTTCTTTTTCGGTTCTGCGTTTGGCATGGTATCGAAAAGCGACGGTTCGTGCAATGTGGCAGATACATCTTCCATGGTAGGAAGCACCACTTCCGCTGCTGTTTTCGGTTTCAGCTGGTTCACATCGGGAAGAACGATGTCCGCCGGAAATGGATCGACGTCCAAAGCAGGAGCCGGTTCTTCTTCTATCGGTGTTTCATGAACCGCCATGGTGGGCATTGGCGGCATCACCGGCGGTGCTGGTTCTTTCGGGGCCGGCGTGGGATTTCCCGTGGGCTGTCCCATAGGGGGGACGATTTCCAATGAAATATGCTGGCCAGTCAAATCAAAAATGATGGCTTCCAATTTATCCTTATATACATTTTCAATCCAGCGCACCAAGTAGGGGCGCTTCGGCGAAATGGTCAGTGTGGTGTCTGACATGGATAAAGGAAATACTTCATAGGAAAACATTTGGTAGTATTGGTGATCATGCTGGTCTATGTAGTCCAGGATTTGATCCCAAAGTTGAAAAAAGTCCATAGCATAACCTCGCTTGTGAGTATGTGATTTACTTTGTGAATAACTGTGAATCACGGTGAATAGTATTTTTCTGTGTTCCGTCTCTTCTTCGATGCCATCGAAAGTTTCATGTTGTGTCTATCCCTGTGGATAAGTGCATAACTTTGTGAATAATTCCGCTGCATGCCTTGTGAATAACTTTATTGTACCATCCTTTTTTCCATCTGTAAATTCACAAGATATAGGGTTTTATATTAGGTCTATATACAAGAGTTGGTAGAGGTGTGAAAAAAGCAGTGAGGAGTTAGGAATGAGGAGTGGTGGCGGCGAGCACGTCGTGTTGCTCTTATACCGATTGGGGACCAATAGCATAATTCCTTTCTATATAGCTCGCCGAAAATGACAGCAGTTACGGCTATCATCATGTTTCCCGTGAAACGTATATATAAAGGTTATTATTCTGCTGCATACTGTTTCTAACATGGAAAAAATAACGGTGAGCGACGGGGTTATAAGGGTTATAAAAGGTTATGGGATTATCGGTAGTTTCATAACCTTTTATAACCATTTATAACCTTGTGGCAATCCAAATGATTTCAATGTTTGAAATAGAAATCAGCAGAATAATAACCTTTGAACAATGTTTCCCGTGAAACATGACTCTTGCGGCTTATCAAATTCGGCGAGCTATATAAAAAGGAATCTTGCTATGTACAGCCATCGGTATAAGAGTAATTCGATCGCTCGCCGCCGCCACTTCTCACTTCTCACTGCTTTTGTGCTAGACACTTCCCCCGTGGAATGATACCATAGGAACATATTTGGGACGGAAAGGACGCTGGAAATGAAAAGACCACAGAAAGTAACCAAAGAAACACGATTGAACCAGTATGCCCGGAAGATGTACGGGAAAGAAAAGATAGAAAAGATCTGGGAAGTAGAAGAAATGGAAAAACAGACAGAACAAGGTCCTTCCACGCCGAAGGGAGCTAAGAAAAAAATCCGTACCCAGCTGAATCGGAAACTGCGTCACAACAAAAAGATGGAAGACATCGTCGACGGCGGGGCGTATAAAAAGCAGTGAGAAGTGAGGAGTTAGAAGTGAGAAATGGTGGAAGGGGCGCATAAAATTTGGAAGCGCCCCAATACCCCTTTTTATATTTCTTGTTTTTATTTCGATAGAGCTATATTTCACGTGAAACATGGTCTTTAAAGGTTATTATTTTGCTGATTTCCATTTCTAACAGGGAAATGGGATAGCTAGATGCCAGGTTAAAAAGGTTATAAAAGGTTATGAGACTATCGGTTTTCTCATAACCTTTTATAACCCTTTTTAACCTTGTGGCTAGCCATAGGTTTTCTTTGTTAGGTAAATCAAGTCAGCACAATAATAACCTTTTAGATAAAGTTTCCCGTGAAACTTGAGGTGAAACGTAAAGAGAAAAGGAGCGTGTTTTCGTGCAAAAAGGCGGAAAGAAGAAATATTATGTGGTGAAGCGAGGGAAGCAGCCTGGGGTGTACTATAACTGGCCGGATTGCCAGAAACAGGTGCAGGGCTTTGCGGGCGCCGTATTCAAAGGATTTGTAACCAAAGAAGAAGCAGAAGCCTGGTATGGAAAACCGGTGAAAGAAGCACCGAAACAGGCAGTATCCAAAGTGACCGGCATGGCTATCGCCGATGCAGAAAAAAGCTATCCGCCCCATGTGTATCCCATAGATGAAGACATTTTTTCTTACGATGGCATTCATATGACATTGGCTTTGCCAGAAACAGTAACCATATTTACCGATGGGTCCTGTCTGGTCAATCCCAATGGACCGGGCGGCTTTGCGGCTGTATTTCTGACAGAAGATGGAAATAAGGAACTCCTTCGTGTCACCGGCGGCGAACCTTGTTCTACTAACAATCGCATGGAACTGCGGGCCGCCTACGAAGCGTTGAAAGTACTGAATGATGGCAAGAACCACCAAATCGTATTTCACACAGACAGCAAGTATTTGCAGCGGGCCTTTATGAATCATTGGGTAGATAAATGGAAACGAAATGGTTGGAAAACCTCCCAAGGCACAGCGGTGCTCAACAAAGACCTGTGGATGGGACTGATTCGCTTGATGGAACCGCACCACATTGTATTTGAATGGGTTAAAGGTCACGTAGGCACCCAGTACAATGAACTGTGCGATCAACTGGCGAAAAAAGAGGCCTTTCGGTTTAAGCGTTGATATATGATATCTATGATATCGCAAGAGACATGTTTCACGTGAAACATAGGGATATAGGTTACTCAGGTTACTCAAGTTGCTAAGGCCGCTCATGTTTCTCGAATGTGCCAGTAAACGCTAGCGTTATTATTTCATTCGAGGAACCTGAGAAACTTAAGAATCCTGAGCAACCTGAGAAACTTTGCCTCAAAAGAAATCATTCTATGTTTAGCTTAATTTAACAGCATTGGATAAAGGGTATTATTTTGCTGATTTCATTTTTTTACATAGAGATGAAATGGCTAGAGACAAGGTTATAAAAGGGTATAAATGGTTATGGGAATACCGTTAGTATCATAACCATTTATACCCTTTTTAACCTAGTCACCAACGATAAAAGGAAATGTTTCACCGAAGGAAGCAGCAGAATAATAACCTTCTTATACATTGTTTCCCGTGAAACATGACTCTATCTAACCTTGTGGCTATTCCCTAATCCTTAAAAAGCGAGCACGAAAAAAGCACGATACTTTTCAGTATCGTGCTTTTTGTTTGGTGACCCAAGAGAGATTCGAACTCCCGACACCTTGATTCGTAGTCAAGTGCTCTATCCAGCTGAGCTATTGGGCCATGTGGCAGGGGCAGAGGGACTCAAACCCCCAACCTACGGTTTTGGAGACCGTTGCTCTATCAATTGCGCTATGCCCCTATAGGTTTGTTTGATGGAAGTCTGTATCCATGTGACTTGTATATAATAACAGACAGGTGTGAAAATTGCAAGCACTTTTTTGAAAAAATATTATACTTTTCTGGTGACTGGTAGACTAGTGACTGGTGACTAGGGATTGGATGGTGGAATGGATTGTGTCGTGTTTCATGTGAAACGAAAAATGCAATGAGGAATTAGAAATGAGGAATGGTGGAAGGGGCGCACAATTCATAAAGCGCCCCAATACCTCTTTGTTTTTTTCTTAACATTGATTATCATCATGTTTCACGGGAAACGATCTAGTGTAAAGGTTATTATTTTGCTGCGTTCATTTTCCAACATAGAAGATGTACGGCTGGTGACGTGGTTATATAGGGGTATAAAAGGTTATGGGGAAACTAGTAACGTCATAACCTTTTAATAACCTGTATATATAACCTTGTCACTTGCCATAGCAGAAAATGTTTCACGGAAGGAACCAGTAGAATAATAACCTTTCGTGGCATGTTTCTCGTGAAACATGAAAATTAGGAGACGGGAAAAACTCATGATATAATATGGGTATAGTAAAAATAGGGGATAGTGTCATGTTTCCCGTGAAACAATAGGTATTAAAGGTTATTATTCTGCTGATTCCATTATTTAATATAGAGATGAACTGGCTAGCGACGAGGTTAGAAGGGTTATTAATAGGGTATGAGCTATCGGCTTCCCATAACCTTTTATAACCTATATAACCTTGTCACTAGCGATAGCAGGTAATGTTTCACCGAAGAAG
>SAMEA104315425__coassemble_1565_pt1 | contig 11604 bp, 10 predicted proteins | sample SAMEA104315425__metabat2_low_PE_033 | metagenome-assembled genome bin SAMEA104315425 (sample SAMEA104315425) | gut metagenome | biome: Monkey gut; feature: monkey-associated habitat; material: faeces | place: China | collected 2013
GATAGGTCCGTAGGACATCGCCCCATCGGGGGAGATGCCGAAGGCAGAGGGGGTGTATTTCCTCAGCCGAAGGCTGGTTGTCTGGTTTTTATAATACAAGGCAATATAAATTCCAATGTTTGATACGCGTCAAAATGTTTCTTATTCCGCTCGGTATTTATAAAAATCATACAACTGGCCTTGTGGCCGAGGGAAATACACCCCCTTTGGTGCCTACGGCACCACCTTTCCCCCGAAGGGGGCACTGTCCTACGGACCTATCATCTGTATTTAAATATCGCTTGCTGGTAGATTTCATCAATATAAAATGGTATTTCTAGGGTGGTAAGTTTAAGTGAGTAATAAAAAAGAGACTTACTGAAAGGCGATTACGCTTTCGTAAGTCTTTTTTTATGGTTGAAATTGATATTATCTTTTAGTAATCTGCACTTGGTACATAGAAGTTAATGCATCTTGCAGTACTTTAGGGAAACGCTGATTTGAGCAAAGAGTTTGAAATTATATGAATTTTTATCCAAAGCATCGTCAAGAAAATCCTTAAATAGCTCGCTATTCGCGGATTTTCTTTCCTCGCTTTGAATAAAAATCCAAGAATAATTTCAAACCATGATTAAATCAGTGTTTCCCTAGAGAAATTGATGTGATTGGCTTCGGCGAAGGTATTGAGCCAAGCTGGAATGGTTAAGTTTTTTCGTACTGCTTTTTCACCATATTTTTCAGCATAGGCATCCATGTCTAACAACAGTAGATTAACAAAGCCATCAGAACTGTCTGGATGGATATCTTTGACGTGGCTAGCAGGGTAATGCTGTTAAGTTAAGGATTTGCGTTAATAGACATGATTCCGCTAGTGGGGACAGGCTCCAAAGTTTCTAAGGGTTCTCAGGTTGCTCAGGTTCTCCGAATGTGCCAATAGACGCTAGCGTTATTGGCTCATTCGAGAAACGTGAGAAACCTCAGTATCCTGAGAAACCTGAGTAACCTTTGCATCAGTAGAAATCATCGCATATTTCGCTTAACTTAATAGCATTGGCTAGCAGGGGGGACAGGATGGCCCTCTTCCATTTCATCCAGAACCCAGCCAGAAGCGGCATCGGTAGCCATAGCCAGTGCTTCTTCTAAAGTGTCACCTTCGCTGATGCATCCAGGAAGATCGGGAACCGTGACTGTGTAAGCACCTGGCTTATCTTCGCAAGGATAGAAGCAAGCTGGATAGAGTAATTTCATATATATCACCTCATATTCAATTCAAACGGGATGTATCAAGTCCGGCAGCAAGTTTGTCTAAATCACATCTATGACAAGGAACTGTAATTTTTCCGGGGTTGTGGGATTGGTAAACAGGAATGCTTGTATTATTGCTTGCATATGCAAGCAATACATCGTACAATACAAGTAATAAAGGAGGAATTACCATGGCTAATACATCTGCTGTATATGCAAGAATAGATACGGAGCTGAAGAATCACGCAGAAGGGATTCTTTCTCAATTGGGGATTTCCCCTTCTAGTGCCATTCAGATGCTGTATAGTCAAATTATTTTGCGAAAGGGGATGCCCTTTGATTTGCGGTTGCCTGATGAAAAACCATTGCCATTAGGTTCTATGACCAGAGAGCAACTGGATACGGAATTACAAAAAGGGATGCACTCTATCAAAGCCGGAAAAGTAGTATCTGCGGATGATGTGGATGCCATTTTATCCAAGGAGTTTGGTATATGATGGAGCACTATAAGGTGGTATACTCTGTCGATGCTTTACAGGATTTGGAAGAGATTTATTTATACATTTCTACTCAACTGCTGGTGTCTGAAATCGCAGTGGACCAAGTCAATCGCATTCGTAAAGCCATTCGTGCACTGGATAGTATGCCAATGCGTTTTGCTTTGGTGGAATGGGAACCTTGGCATTCTATGGAAGTACACAAATTACCAGTGGATCACTATGTTGTATTTTATATAGTGGATGTCAATACAGCAACAGTATCCATTGTTCGAATCTTTTATGGCGGAAGAAATATTCAGGAAATCATTCAGTCAACAAGAGAGAATTGAAAATAGATCAATCATTATAAAAAGAGGTTGTAACAAAATGGGATTACTTTTTGTTACAACCTCTTTTCTTCTAGTTCCTAGCCACAAGTCACCAGTCACCCAAATTATTTTGCCAAATCCATAATGGCCAGTACAATGGTCCCTGGTACACCGAAGAGGGCTACCACCATGCCGTGGACAGTATTCCACACCATATGGGTGATACCCAGGGTATTCAAGAGCCAGAAGAGCACGCCGCCCATGATGATATTTCCGATGAGCTTCTTCACAATGGAAGCAAAGCAGAGGAAAGCAATCACAATGAGGATGACGCTGGTAATACCATAGCCGCCCAAGCCGCCTAAGCCGCCTAATGCTTCTAACATAAAAACCTCCTGTAAAAGCAGTTAGGAGTGAGAAATTAGGAGTGAGGAGTGATGGTGGCGGCGCATCAAATTATATAGCGCCGCAAAAACTTTATAAATTATAAAAAGGGGTATTGGGGCGCTTTATAAGCTGTGCGCCCCTTCCTTCACTCCTCACTTCTCACTCCTAACTCCTCACTGCCTTTTTAAAGTTCTTTACGATTTTCCACAGCCCCGGCCAATGTCATGCTGTCGGTATAGCCGATGTCGCCGCCTACGGGGATGCCTCGACCGATGCGGGTGACTTTGATGCCCGCTGGTTTGATGAGCCGAGAGAGGTAGTACGCCGTTGCTTCTCCTTCGGTATCGGGGTCAGTGGCGAGAATCACTTCTTTTACGGTGTCATCTTCTAAGCGGTGGAGCAGTTCTTTGATTTTCAGCTGTTCCGGACCAATGCCATCCAAAGGGGAGAGGGCGCCGTGCAGGACATGATAGAGACCTCGGTATTCGTGGCTCTGTTCCATAGCCAGTACATCCTGTGGTTGTTCTACCACACAAATGATGGAGTGGTCTCTTCGATCATCGCTGCAGATGTCGCAGGGGTCGGACGTGGAAAGATTACAGCAAATCGAGCAATAACAGACTTTTTTTCTGGCATTTTCAATGGCAGAAAGAAAATCATGGACTTCACTTTCTGGACGTTCCAGCATGAAGTAGGCCAGGCGTCGGGCGCTTTTGACGCCGATGCCTGGCAGTTTTCTGAATTGCTCTGCTACTTGTTCCAGTTCTTTATTCATTAGAACATGCCGCCAGGAAGGCCCAGGCCGCCGGTGACTTCGCTCATGCCCTTCTGTACCATTTCGTCAGCTTTCTTGCTTGCTTCGTTGAAAGCAGTGGTGAGAAGGTCTTCCAGCATTTCCGGATCTTCTGGATCGATGGCATCTTTGGCAATTTTCAGAGAAACGACCTGTTTGTCACCGTTCAGGGTGAGTGCTACGGCACCGCCGCCGACAGAAACTTCAACGGTCTGCTGTTTCAGTTCTTCCTGTTTCTTCTGCAGGTCTTCCTGCATTTTACGTGCTTTTTTCAGCATATTCTGCATCTGTGCTTTATTTCCGAACATAATTTGTTCCTCCTTGAGAATGACTGGTTTCAAATATTTCTTAGGTGTATCCATGGTCCTCAGCGAATTGTGATAAAAGGGACTAGGGATTAGGGATTAGGAAAAGAAAATCATTCTAATCCCTAATCCCTAGCTACTAAGTCCGGTACTATTTTTATCCATGTGGCGACATAGGATATGAATCTCATATGTCGAACCTGAGAACCTTGAGAAACCTAAGCAACCTGCTTAACCTGTATATTAATCCTTTTCATATATATCACAGTCGGGAAGGATTTTCAAGGCTTCTTTGAAAGATGGTGCATTTCTGTCGCGGGCTTCCGTTTCTTCCACTTTGTGATACCCTGCTTCTTTAGGCGCAGCGGGGGTAGAAATAGGGGGTACTTCTTCTACCGGTGCTGGATTTCCAGAAAGACCTGCCAGGGAGGTTTTGAGGAGAGTCAATGCATCGGCTTCTTCTTCGCCGCCAGCGAGAACTGCGTGGAGCATCACTGGCGCACCTACCACTTTTTGGAAGGCTTCGGCTGCTATTTTCTGGTAAGCTTTGTTATTTCCCGCTGCTACCAGCCATTGCTGGGGCGAGGAAACGATGGCTCTTTGCTTGCTGCAGTAAATCAAGTTTCCTTTTTTCATGCAAGTAAAGATATCGATACGCCGAATGGACATGAAATAGGCCAATACTTTTTTCCAGATATCCCCATAGCTATGGGGCGGAAGCAACGTGGGATCGATGCGGATGCCCTCTGCGGTGACAGGAGCTTTCTTTTCTGCTACTGGCGGAGTCGCTGGTGCTGGAGCTGGAGCCGGGACGACAGGGGCTGGCTTAGGCGTCGATGTGATTTTAGGCACCGGCGTTTTTTGTGTAGCCGGTGTGGGCATAGGTGGTTGTGGCGGAGGCGGCATGAAGGAAGGACCACTCATTTCTTCCTCTGGAAGAGGAATGGAAATAGCTGGTTCTGTCGGTTTTGGTGCTGCCTGGAAAGCAGGGCGGATGGTTGGAGCCGGCGTCATTTGCGGAGTGGGTACTGGCTGGGGCATGGGAGCAGCATGGGGGAGCGTTTGTCCACTCTTCAGTGCCTGTATTTCCTTTTCCAGCTGTGCCACCCGTTCGGCCAAACTGTCCAAGGCTTGGGAGCCGCGGATACGACACAGGTGAAGAAGTCCCATTTCTGCACTCATACGAGGAGACGAACTGCGACGCGTCTCGGTGAGGGACTGGTGCAGGTAAGCAAAGAGGGCATCCAGGTAAGGTTCCGATACTTGGGATACATCGCTTTTGAGAACCGCCAAATTTTTCCCATAGGCGGACAGTTCTGGGGCGTTGGGATTGATGCGACAAATCATCATATTTCGTATATGTTCCAACAAATCCCGCAGAATGGCTGCCGGTTCCTTGCCGCTTTGGAGAATGTCATAGAAAAGGGTCAACGTCTCACTGCTTTTTCCTTGGAAAATATGGTGAGACAGCTGAATGATCTGGTCCTTTCCAGTGAGCCCCAAAAGGTCATATACTTCCGCTGCATCCAGTGTTTTGGATTCTGTGGCGGAAGAACATTGGTCCAGCAGAGACAATGCATCACGAAGGCCCCCATCGGCGCGAACTGCAATCAGGTCTGCCGCATCTTCTGTGAGGGGCAAATTGCTGGCTTTGGCAATGTGGAGCAAGTGTTGTTTGATGTCTTCCACAGAAATACGATGAAATTCATAGCGTTGGCAGCGGGACAGAATGGTCAAAGGAATCTTTTCCGGTTCCGTGGTAGCCAGGATGAAGAGCACATGAGACGGCGGCTCTTCCAACGTTTTCAGAAGGGCGTTGAAGGCTTCCTTGGTGAGCATATGCACTTCGTCGATGATGTACACTTTCTTTCGGCAAGTGGAAGGCAGGGTGCGCACCGATTCCTTCAGGGCACGGATTTCCTCAATGCCGCGGTTGGAAGCCGCATCGATTTCATACACGTCCAGACTGGATCCCGCATTGATTTCCTTGCAGTTCTGGCATGCATTGCAAGGATTGGCATCGGTGGCGGGGGATAAACAATTCACTGCTTTGGCTAGAATCTTTGCCATACTGGTTTTCCCTGTGCCGCGGGGACCAGAAAATAGGTACGCATGAGCCAACCGATCCTGCTCGATGGCACGCTGCAAAGGGATGGAAATATGTTTCTGCCCCACCACTTCACTAAACGTGCGGGGTCTCCATTTGCGATACAAAGCCAAGTAGGCCATAGTATTTTCTCCTTAGTTCGATAGCGTCATTGGTTGTGAAATAAAAGTTATATAAGTTAGGAGTTAGGAGTGAGGAGTGAGGAGTGGTGGCCGGCGAGCGCGCCGATTTCATGATGAGTTAGCAGTCGGCAGTTTGCAGTAAGCGGTTTGGAAATACAGATTACTGTTAACTGCCGACTTTATAAAAAAGGGGTACTGGGGCGCTTCCAAATTTTGTACGCCCCTTCCAACACTCCTCACTCCTAATTCCTCACTGAAATGTGTTATCCATTTCAAGCAACATAAAAGGCTTTACAGCCTTCATTTATGACAGCCTCCAGGATGCACTGTGGCACATGAAAAGGGCCACTTATTGCTGCTTCCTCTCGGACCTGACAAGATTCATGGGATTCCATTGCACAGGACCCAGAGACTGCCATAAATCAAGGCTGTAAAGCCATGTGAAAATATTATACAACATAATTTGGATTTTGCAAAGCTTTTTTTAGTTAGGAATTATGAGTGAGGAGTTAGAAGTGAGGAGTGAGGAGTGGTGGAAGGGGCGCACAATTCATAAAGCGCCCCAATACCCCTTTTTTATAAAGTCAGCAGTTAATAATAAGCTGTATTTCTAAACTGCTTACTGCTAACTCATCATAAAATCGGCGAGCTTATAGAAATGGACTTTATCCTAATGAATCTATTCGTATAAGAGCAATTCGGCGCGCTCGCCGGCCACCACTCCTCACTCCTCACTCCTAACGGTCTGTTCCAACGGAACAAACAAAAAAAGCCCACACGAAAAGCTCATCCCGGCTTACTGACTTCGGCGGAAATCAGAGATGCTTTGCTTTCGCGTGGACTTTCTATTGGTAAGAACCAATGTATTTTGTTTTCATCATGAAGAAGTGGAGTGGTTCTCTATTTCTTCACACAGGTGAACGGCTGTGACCAACCGGGATCCTTATGGATTCATCATCCTGAAGGGGACAAGCAGGAGCAGCCTCCACCAACGTTTTTTTGTCGGTACCGTGCGTTGGCGATTCGTTCCTTCCACCTCAGCTCTATTATATATGTTTTTATAAAATAAAGCAAGAGAAAATTTGGGACCGTATTTCGATAAAATGTTCTATTTAAAAAAGGGGTGGCGTCGAGAAGTTAATAACTGTCAATAAGAATCAAATGAACATAAAACATAGCTAACAACAAAATAAAATTTAGGAGATGTAATAATTATATTCGTTGACGACTAAGAATGGTTGTGATACGGTATTATGCAAATATATGGAGCTTATTGTGACTTAGATTTAATCTTTTAGGTGGTCGAGACTATGAATAATAGCTGGAAATGGATGATATTAGCAAGTTTGGGAAGTTTTGTCATAGGACAAAGTGCTATGGCGTCCGATATCAATCCGATGAAGCAACATCACGACAGCGAGAAAGTGAAGGTACAGGAGTGGATGAAAGCCCCGATGGCTCGCGATGATGTAAGACAAAACGATGCCAGGGCTTTGGGACGGGAACTCCTTTTGACAGGCCAGGGACTTACGGAGACAATAAAAAAAGAAATTGGGGAATTGGCCGTAGAAGATGCCCAGCAGCGAGTGATTGAAAACATTCCTATCAATAAAGCACGGACTGCGCTGGTGAATAGTGCAGGAGACTATGAAGCACTGAAGATTCGTTACCATATGCGCTATCAGATGCTTCCGGCTTGGCAGAAGGAAAAAGCACGGCTGCTGGATGCGTTGGCTTCTGCTAGCACGGGAAAGGCAGAAGCGACTGCAGAAAAGAAAGCACTGGATGTATCCTATGAAAAGGCCTATAAAGCAAGAGAAAAAGTGCTGCTTTTCTATCAAGGGGAATTTGACCCGGATCAGTTGGCTCCGTATAAGAACGTATCGGATCAAACCATGGAAGAGTTACACCAGGCAGCGGTGCTATATGCGCTACATAGCCATGGATTCCATGGAAATACGGCTTCACCGGAAGTAATGACATTGGCAAATCAGTATGCGAAGACCTTGACTTTGGCCATGGATGATGAAATTCAGGTCAAATTGCTGGGGAAACGGCTAGAGCAAGTCAAAGCAGATTACGAAAAAGCCACTGCAGCCTATGAGAAACTGTATGCGAAAGAAATTAGTCGTTGCAGCAATTCAGGTATTGGCCTTTTAATTCCGAATGGAAAGACCCAAGAACCACCAGCCGTGCCTGTTTCTACGGCAGTATCTCCCGTGACCACCGTGCAGGTAGGTGGTATGCCTACCAATCCGGGTATTTTGCCACGAAGCAAAGAAGAACGAGACGAAGTCAGAAAGAATCTGCAGCAGAAAATGGATGCATTGTATACAGAGGACGTGTCTCGTTTGGCAGAGCGGCGGGTGCAGTATGCCAATGAATTGGAAGATATCGGCTATTTTGATAAAGAATCCACCAAAGACCAGGCCATGGTACAGACGAAAGCCTTGCCTATACCAGAAAAGAAATTCCGTATCGATGGAGAGGCTCGTGTCGATTACGGTGCACACCATGGAGAAGAAACGATTGGGGATAGAGCCAGGGCCAGAGTGCGTATCTATGGAGATTTGAATCTGGATGACAACTGGCATTTTATTTCCATGTTGGAAAACGAAAAAATTCTGTCCGGTCGCGGGGACGACAATTGGATGCATATCGATCGGTACTATCTGACGGGGAAAGTGGGCAGTGCCCGTGTCGATGCAGGGGCTTTTGGTTCCTATCTGGCAGAAGGAAATATTTACGATAGCAAATTTACCGGCCTCCGTGTCACCGGAGAAACTCCATTTTCCTATATGGCAGAAGTGGGGACCACAAGCCAGACTGATTTGGCAGCTGCGTTAGAAGCGACGAAGTCCTTTGATATCTATACCTTAGGGGCAGGGCTATATCGCTTTGACATGAAATATGGAAATACGGCGAGAAATATTTATATGGTCAGTCTGCATCGTCCGCTGGGAACTTATGATTTTGGGGCCATGGGGCTTTTAGGGGAAGATCAGAGCACCAGTGATAAGGGATATGTATTCACCTTATCCCATGGAGAAGACCGAACCTGGGAAAAAGGAAATACCTATTATTTCTTGAAATACTATCACCAGCCCTATACTACCTATGTATCTCATACTATGGAAGGCATGGCTGATTACATGCATGGATTCAAAGGAATTGGTGGTGGTATTCACTACACCGTGGCACCGAATTGGCTCTTGCAGGGAGAATACTATAGTCTGAAAGATTTGGAAAATGGAGCCAAGAATCACACCATTTGGGTGGCACTGAGCTATTATTTCTCTAACTATACATCAAATTAAGTTAACAGTTAACAGTTAACTGCTAACCAATAAAAAGAAGGTCATGAGCATGGGGAATATCAAGAAAATCGTCGTAGTAGGCTTAGGGTATGTGGGATTGCCTTTGGCAGCCGCTTTTTCTCATCATTTTGAGGTCATTGGGTATGACCTGTCGGAGGAAAAGATTGGCCTGTACCAAAAAGGAATCGATCCGACCAATGAATTGGGAAGCGACGGATTGAAGGAAAGCACTATTCAGTTCACATCGGATCCGAAACGGATTTCCGAAGGGGACTTCATCATCGTGGCTGTGCCGACCCCAGTCAATCAGGATAAGACACCGGATTTGACGCCTGTGGAATCGGCGTCCCATACGGTGGGGAAATACATGAAACAGGGAGCTATCGTGGTCTACGAATCCACAGTGTACCCTGGGGTGACGGAAAATATTTGTGGTCCCATTTTAGAAGAAGAATCTCACATGACGTGCGGGACGGATTTCAAAATCGGTTATTCTCCAGAACGAATCAATCCGGGAGACAAAGTCCATACCTTGAAAAATATTGTGAAAATTGTCTCTGCTATGGATGAGGAAACGTTGGAAACGGTGAAGCAGGTGTATGGCACCATCATTGAAGCTGGCGTCTATCCAGTGTCTTCCATCTTGGTGGCCGAAGCGGCTAAGCTGGTGGAAAATTCCCAGCGAGATATCAATATTGCCTTTATGAATGAATTGGCCATTGCGTTCCACTTGATGCACATCGACACCAATGAAGTGCTGCAGGCTATGAATACCAAGTGGAATGCGTTGGGATTCAAGCCCGGATTGGTGGGCGGCCATTGCATTGGCGTAGACCCGTACTATTTCATTTATCAGGCAGAGAAATTGGGCTATCATTCTAAAATCATCGCTGCCGGACGCCGTATCAATAATTCCATGTCCAGCTACGTGGTGAAACAGATGGTCAAGGAGATGATACGAAACCACGTGGATACCAGAAGGGCTAAGATTTATTTGCTGGGCATGACATTCAAAGAAGACTGCCCGGACGTGCGAAATTCCAGAGCAGTAGATATTTTCCATGATTTAAAAGAAATGGGATTTGACCCTGTGGCGGTGGATCCTGCAGCAGATCAGGAAGACTTCGAGCGGCTGTACCATGTACCACTGGTTCCTTTATCAGACGTCAAAGATGCCGATGTGGTAGCTGTCCTGGTGGCTCATAGAGAATTTAAAGACCTGTCTATGGAACAGATGAAGCGCTTCTTTAGAAAAGAAGATGGAGAAACACCGGTCCTGTTCGACGTGAAGAGTATCTATACTCCAAAGGAAATCAAGAAACTGGGTATTGCTTACTGGAATTTGTAAATAACAGGTTTAATGGCTAGGCTGTTAAAACTTTGAGACAGTTGGAAAACATTCGATAGTGATTACAGGTTACTTAGGTTGCTCAAGTTTCTTATGTTTCTCGAATGAGAGTATTTCGTTAGTACTTATTGGCACGTTCGAGTAACCTGAGCAACGTTGGCAACCTGAGTAACTTGAGTAACCTGTTATAGAGGTATCATCATGGGAATCAAAACAGCTCTGCTTTGTGTGGCTGCCGCTGTGATTTTAGGCGGGGGTGGATATGGGCTCCATCACTACTTGGCATCGGAAGCCAGTGGAAGTTCATATCGGGATTTTTCAGAATCCACATTTGCCATCGAAGAGATTGAAAAAGCATTGACAGCCTATAAAGAAAATAAAAACCAAACCGCTACCGTATTGAAACCAATTCGGACAGAGGACAAGTCGGTGTATCTCTATTTCTGCGGTTTGCCCGATCGGCCTTTAACCGAAAAAATAGTGGATGTGCTGGAAAAAGAAAAGGGAACTGCCGCTTTCTTTGTAGAGGGACAGAATGCCATGGATGAGGAAGAAACCATGAAGCTCATTCATAAGAAAGGGCATCTTCTGGGCAATTATACCTGGCTGGGGCGTCCCTCTTTTGAAAAGGTAGAGGCGGAGAATGCCATTGTCTCCTTGGTGAAAACGCAGAAGGCCATTTCCCTTATGGGAGGAGAGACACCTTTGTATTTTAAAGCACCGCAGACGAAGTATACAGAATCTTTGCTTGCAGAAATAGGAGCTTCCGGCCTTCGCTATGCAGTGGAAAGCAGCGTAACAGTGAAACGAGGGCAATTAAAAAGTGCTTCCGATGCAGAAGAATTGGTGAAGAATGTCAAAAACGGAGACTTGATTGCCTTTGAAATCAATCGTCCCCTGGATATCAAAACCTACGAAAAAGGAAAATCGGATGAAAAACCGGCTATTGATAAGAAACCAACCATCAAAGACGATAACAAAGTAGAAACCGTTACCAAAGATACCACAGCAGAAGAAATTGCTTGGCTTGTGGAAGCTTTGGATGAAGCGGGCTTTACACTGCGGGATTTAAAGTATTTGAAATAGTTGGGGGATTAGTAGCTAGGCCCTAGGGATTAGGGTTCTGTAGCGGTATTTGCACTAGCGTCTACCCTCTTCCTTTGGAAGGGGGGCAGGGGGGATAGCTCGCACTA
>SAMEA104315425__coassemble_1572_pt1 | contig 11579 bp, 12 predicted proteins | sample SAMEA104315425__metabat2_low_PE_033 | metagenome-assembled genome bin SAMEA104315425 (sample SAMEA104315425) | gut metagenome | biome: Monkey gut; feature: monkey-associated habitat; material: faeces | place: China | collected 2013
GAATTGTATGTACTGCTGCTACCATTGCCAGTACAATTTCCACCCTGTCTACTTGTCAATGGCTATCCAATAAAAGCCGGCATAATAATTTCCATTGTCATACATTGACGTAGTAAAACCACTTGTAGTGAGATTATCGGTTTTTATGCCAAAGTTGCTTTGTGAACCACCCAATGCGAAAGATGTAAGTGCTTGCCCAATGACTCCATAAAGTACAGAAAATTTAATTGGGAAAGTAATATTTTCATTTCTTACAGTATTGGCTGATTTTCCACCCTGTTTATATGCCAATAGCCAGTACAGTGATATATCTCGTGTAATGAGTTGACCAAAGCCTAACGGATGTAAGGTTTCCTATTGAGCCAGAACACCCCCATGAGGCGATTTCATCAAGATTATCACCTAGAACATGACGTTGAAACTTGGTGAATGATACGGGAAATGATACTGTCACATTTTTGTCTCCACCAACCTGTACACATATACCCTGTTTATCTGCCTATGGCGATATACTTACTATCCCATCCATCTTTTGTGAAATATGTATTGGTGATATATTGCATATTTCCATAGTGATCGCTTCTCCCATCATAAATTTGACCTAAAGTAACAGCACCACAAAATGATGGAAATGCAATAGGAAAATAAATCTTGGAGCTTGTACCACAGTTTCCACCCTGTAGAATTATATTTTTGTATTGTGGCGTTTTACTCGATAATATCGAACTTTGATAAAAAGCTATATAGCAGAAAAGCAGGAAATACACTAAATTCCTAGAATCAGAAAAGTATCACAACATGCAGGGTACGCACGGTATTTTTAACGTAACTTGCAAATTCGTTAGTAACACGTTAGTATCAAATTTTCTCAATAGCTTTTCTAAGTTGTCTGAGATTTTTATGAGTATATACACCGTTGGTTACATCATGCCTGGCGTGGCCGAGAATCATCTTTCTAGCGTTATCATTGACTTCAGCATTATCAAGCCATGTAGCACAGGTGTGTCGGGTATCATGCAACTTATGCTTTTGCCCATGAATTTTTGTCATAACACGAGCAAATGCCCTGGAAAGTTTTGTATAAGTGTAAGGGACTCCATCTGATGTATTGATAAGGTAAGCACCAGGGGACGCCAGTCGCTTTTCAATGAGCGGCCATATCTTGCTATGGATGGGTATAATACGAATGCCAGCAGCCGTTTTCGACTTTCGGATATTGATGTACTTTTGCTTTTTATTGATATCGGATTTCAGAAGGTTGCGAAGTTCGCCATTTCTCATGCCTGTATAGATGAGTATCAAAATAATATCAATGTCTGGGAAGTCTAGCATTTTCCATAGCTGATTGACTTTTCTCTTACTGATGGCATGATGAGGATTCACAGGGCGGTTCTTCCCTATCTTGATAAGTCCAGTAAAGTCACGAGTGGTATATTCCATTTCTCTTGCATAGGCAAATAAGAGAGACAGTAAATTTCGTACTTTCTTTTTGCTGGCATAAGAAAGACCCGTCATATCATCAATAACAGTTTGTAAGTGACTGTATTTAATATCTGCTACTGGTAAGCCGTATAGAGAAGCGCAATGCTTGTATGCACATTCGTAGCCATTAATTGTAGATTTAGAGACGGACGTATACGCAACGTGTTTCGGCATCCATCTTACATACAATTCAGCGAAAGTGATTTTGGAAAGGCGGTGTAAGCCATGAGATTTGTTATAGTCTACTTGAAAAGCAAGAGCTTCCAACTTGGTGGCAAAATAGCCCATAGCCTTTTGCTTACCATTCACGGAGACCATAAATACGAATGGCCGCCGCCGTGAACCACTTAATTTCTTGATAGTTCCATAACCATTAGGATTTTTCATTTATAAAACCTCCATTTCTCAATGGGGGTTATTTTAATAGAAAGGAAGCCAGCATGGAAGAATCAGTTTCTATTGCGAATCCAACACTCACTTATCTTTCCATCTACGAGCCAACAGGGGAAAGAATTACTTCTTATGTCACGGGGGTACATGGGGACACCGTAGAGGAGTTGCGAACAAAAGCAAATGAAGAATATCCCGACAAAATCCACGTAGAACAAGATGCCTTGACGTACAATAAGGCCCTTCAGGGCGATTTGCTTTACGTTAATGGGGAATATGTACCAAAGCCAGAGCCGACTGAAGAGGAGAAAAGAGAAGCCGAACTGGCAGCCCTTGATTCTGAATATGCCAGCAAAATCAGTGATATTGAAACGGAAATGGCAAAGGCCAAAGCTGTAGAGGATGAGGAATATTATTCGGATCTGAAGGCTGAACGAGAAGAGCTGGTTGCAGAATATACCGAAAAGAGAGGTGATATCTAATGGAACGCTGCTTTTTGTGCCATAGAAAAATGAACAAGAAAACAGGACTTTGTACTAATCCAAAATGCGTGCGTTCAAAGCCATTAGAAGAAAAGAAGCAGGAAACCAAAGAGGAGGATTCTAAATGAGCATCTTAAAATTATTGGATTTCAGGAATTACATGCATAAATCCACGGAAGCGAAGCCGACCACATGGGGCGATATGTTCCGATTTTTTGAAAATCAAGGGGCCGTTACAGAAGCGGTCGTGAGATCGCACCTATGGCAGCCATCAACGGCATACAGTGTGGGGGATGTAGTCCATTCACCGAGCCTTGGCGGATATGCTGCTAGATGCACCAAAACAGGCACTTCTTCGGAAGCAGAACCAACCTGGAAGAAAGATGGTAGTACTACTGATGGGACGGTGACGTGGGCTGTATATAAGCCGGTATCAACAGACATGATTTCTGACTTAGTCAAGCCACTCATCGCCAGCAGTATTGAGGATACAGTCAAGCCACTCATTGCCAGCATGTTCTTAGCTAGAATGCCAGTAGGTACTATCATAGAGACCGAACAGGATGTAAATCCAGGCACGTATATTGGTGGCACGTGGGAGAAAATGCCAGCTGGGTATGTAACAATTTCAGCTGGTACATATACAGAAACACAAGATGGTAATGCTGTAACCTATGAGTTTAAAGCAGGGAATACATATGGCGAGGCAGCCCATAAATTAACTGTCGGGGAATTAGCAACTCATAACCATGTATACTTTCCAGATACTAAGAAAAATGGCACTACCGGTGGTACTGCTTGGTTTTTTGATGCTGGTACAAAAGGAACCGCTACTAATGTTGCTAGAAACACTGAAAACACGGGAGGTAATGCTTATCATAATAACCTACAACCATCATTAGCGGTATATCGTTTCAAGCGTGTTAGCTAATCCTTTTAAAACGGTATACCACAATAGAAGGTTGCAGGATATTGTGGTAAGAATTGCCGCCAGTACCGTCAGTTGTGCCTGCTTGATCGCCACGGCCATTTTGTGGGCAAGTCTTGTACGCATTATCTTCCCAATAACCATTTACAACGAATATTCCACCTATATACGGCACCCATTGACCATTCCTATATACTTTGGCTTCACCGCTATTAACTGAGTTCCATGTTCTGACCAAGTGACCGTGAGATGGCATTTCCCCGACAGCTATGAAATACGCTTAAAACGGTATATGCCTACAGAAGGCTGAACGTTGTTATGATATTTATTACCACCCTGATATCCAGTATTATATCCGTCTCGACCACCACCTGCTTCATACGGGATGTGCCAATTGTATTTACTCTTATCAGTAGTTTTATTGCATGAGAAAAAAGGGCCAGAAGGATCAGTATAAGCTATATCTGCATGATAGTGTGTCGCTAATTCCCCGACAGCTAAGCAGTACGTCTGAAACGGTAAACCGCCTTAGATGGCTGCAAATTGTTATGGCATGAATTACCACCTGTACTACCTGTTGAGTAAGTCATTTGATTAGTTGAATCATTTAAATTAGTGCAAACAATATCATTTTGCGAAGTATCACGTTGGGAAAACAGGTGTGGTGTATCGATATATGTGTGTGAATGTGCTGGCATTTCTCCGACAGTTAGTTTTTTTTAGAAAGGAATTCTTATGGATTCTATAATTTTTGATTGGTTAGAAAGAGGGGCCTTTATGGTACTTTCTTTTTTTATTGGCTTTCTTTGGACAAAGCTCAAAGCTGAAAAAGAAAGACAAAACAACATGGTAGAAGGGATTCGAGCCCTGCTTCGTGGTCGGATTAGAGACATCCACGAACGAGCCATGTCAAGAAATCCAAAGTACGTCACCTATGACGAATTGCAAGATGCCGAAGATGTTTATGGTGCTTATCACAAGCTGCGAGGAAATGGGCGAGGAACGGCCCTAATCGAGGACCTACAGCGGTTGAAAGTGCGAGGAGGTACAAACACATGGAAAGAGTAAAGACGTGGCTCAGAATGCTTTTTTATGAAAATGGCGAGCTGTCTTATACCAGATTGATTTCCGTCATCTTTGTATTGGCATTTTTAGAAGTTAGCTTTTATCTCGTCCTTACGCATCAGTATTGGCAGAATTACGACACCTTTGCGTCCTTAACGGGCGGTGGTGGCGGTGCTACCCAGCTCGTTAATAAATTTATCAATAGCAAGTACAACAGCGTACAGGGCGGCTATGAGTGCAGAAAATAGCGAGGTAATGAATCATGGATATGGAAACAATCAAAAAGTTATTGCAGGAAGCACGGCCTTCCTTTTACAGATACCCAGTGCCTGTCGTTGTGTATTGGCATTGGACGGCAGGGGATTATTTTACAAGTTTTCGAGACTATCATTTCTGCATTGATGGAGATGGTGAAATTATTTGCTCCCGTCCGTTGGATGAGTTCCCAGAAGCAACGTGGCGTAGAAATACCGGCAGCATTGCTATTGCTTTGTGCTGCTGCAAGGGGGCCATGGCTTACAGAAACCCATGGAGAGCTAACCTTGGGAGCGAACCGCCAACGGATGCACAGATTGAAAGTCTGGCTATGTTGTCGGCAGCCATTGCAGATGTGTTCGAGGTTCCAATCGACAGCGACCATTTTATGACCCATGCGGAAGCGGCGAACCTTGATGGGTATGGCCCAGACACCACTTGCGAACGGTGGGATTTGGCAGTTCTCAAAGAGGACGACGACTGGATGAGTGGCGGAGATACCCTTAGAGGAAAGGCTATTTTCTATCAGAACCAGAATGCGGTCAATTCCTAGTGGGGGATAGTTATGCGTTCCCATGAATTGCTATACATCAAGATACATCGTCTGTTTGCAACTAGATGGAGCTAATCGATTCACGCAGATATGCAAAAATGTTTTGCTCATAATGCATTTAGGTTATGCTTGGCTGGAAAATCTGGCATCGAAGAAAAGTGCTGGTTCTGATAGGCTACTAGGGCACTCTCGGTTACAAAATACATGTTTTAAAATTTGTAGGATGCTTAGTCGGTAACATGGGAATGTAGTTTTTCATGAAATGGTAGGTCGGATATTAGCGGCGTTCTATACGTTGCTATTACGGTTTTAATGTCTTTTTTATCTAGAAGGGAGAAAGCGGAGGTAAATGCTAAATGAGAATAAAAAAGGTATTATATATATTGGCATTGGTTGCGCCATTGTCATTTTATGCATTGGCCTGTGGTTCATCTGTGCAGGCCGAAACGATGTATTCAATTTCGGAAACGGAGCTGACAGCGTTAGACAAGAACTTGGAGACGCTGAAAGCGAACAATCAGAAGCGGCAGGAAGTCTTGACCGAGCAAGCGAAATTGCTGACCGAGCAGAAAGCAGAAATCAAGAAGCAGGGCGAAGAACTGAAGAGCTTGCAAATGGAGTTGACAAACTCCAAAGCAGCGAACGAAGCGACCTTGAAATCATTGAAGAAAGCCAACGAATACTTGGACAAGTTAGAAAAAGAGGAAAATCATAAAATTAGAGTAAAGACACGGCAGCGTAATCTTTGGATTTTCATTGCTGGAGTGTCTGGAGTGATTGCCATAAGCAAATAGACATAGGTTGCAACCGTGTAGCAACCTAAGCCTGTTTAAGGCTATTTTATGGGCACTAAAAGGCCCTGAAAAAGCTAGTTAAAATGGGAGTTTTCTCATATAATTTCGAGGAATTTTACACTTTTAACTGCTTTCGTGCAGGGCAAGAAGTAATAGGTTATTGTTCTGCGGACTTCCCCTGAGACATAGGGGATGATGCGGCTGGTGACAAGGTTATTATGCTGCTGATTTCCTATCAGTCATGTAGTTTGCAACGGCTACTTTCAAGGTTATAAAAGGTTATAGACGGCTAGTGTTATAACCTTTTATAACCTTTTTTCATGCGGAATCATAGATATGGTAGAAAATGAAAATGGCAGAATAGTAACCTTGGACACTAGCGGTGTTATTCTTATGTTTGCCAATCCATAGTGGCACAACAATCCCCTTTTAGAAACAAGAATTTTGTTTCTAAATTCACTTGTGTTAAAAATGAAAAATGTTATAATTAAATATAACTGATAATCTAACCACTTCAAAATAAGAGAAGCGTGACGTGATTCCAAGAATCAGTCCATGCTTCTCTTTTTTGATAGTGCGTAATGATAGAAGGCAATGTTATCAAATTAAGCGAAACATAGGATAATTTCTTTTGCGTCAAAGTTTCTCAGGTCTTAAGTTTCTCAGGTTCTCTGAATGAGATGATAATGCTAGCGTTTATTGGCACATTTGAGAAACGTGAGAGTCATTAGGAACTTGAGAAACCTAAGTAACCTATAAGCTCCACGGGAATCATACCTACTGACGCAAATTCTTAACTTAACAATATATAATTTGCGGCGTTTATATGAATTATGACGCCGCCACCTTCATTACGCACTACGCACTTCGCATTACGCATTCCATTAAAGGAGGAGAAAATGAGCAGCAAGTCCCAAGAAACGGGGAAGAGCAAAGCCTTTCGCGTATTTGTGATTGGTATATTTGCGGTGTTTACTGTATTTGCCATGGTGGTGAGTCTGATCTTTGGCTCTGCGGATATTTCGTTTGGTACCATTATGCATACCCTTTTAGGCAATGTGGAAACCACTGATGAGATGGTCATTTGGAACATTCGCTTCCCACGAAATATTGTAGGGGCCTTGGTGGGGGCCAATTTGGCGGTGTCCGGTGCCATTTTGCAGGCGGTGATGAAGAATCCCTTGGCGGATCCTGGGATCGTAGGGGTTTCCAGTGGGGCAGGCTTGGCTGGGGTCATGATGCTAATTTTCATGCCCGAAGCGTCCTTGCTTTTGACGCCGGTTTCTTTTATTGGCGCCATGGCGTCTGCGGCAGCGGTTTATGCGCTGGCATGGAAAAATGGGGTTCGCCCAAGCCGTATCATTTTGGCCGGCGTGGCAGTGAATGCATTCTTAGGAAGTGGCATTTCTGCGTTGCTGGTGTTCTACTCCGATAAAGTCCAGGGGGCACTTCTCTGGATGGTGGGCGGACTCTCTGCTCGCAGCTGGCCTCAGGTGGAATCTTTATTTCCTTATACCATTCTGGGCTTGGTTTTTGCTTTGGCAGGATGCAAAGTACTGACCATTCTTTCCTTGGGCGATGAAACCGCTCGTGGATTGGGCGTGCCGGTTGAAAAGGTGCGTTTCTCTATGACGGCTGTAGCGGCTCTTCTGGCAGCTGGGGCTGTCAGCATTGCGGGGCTCATCGGCTTTGTAGGTCTGGTGGTGCCACACATTGTACGGCTCATTATTGGTACCGATTATAAATATGTGGTTCCTGGTTCTGCCATTTTAGGCGCTGGGGTTCTGGTTTTCTGTGATACCTTGGGACGTGTTCTGTTCTCGCCTATAGAAATACCGGCGGGCATTATTATGGCTTTCTTGGGAGCACCGTTCTTCCTGTACTTGCTGAGGAGGAATTCCTGATGGATGATATTGCAATTCAAATTTCAGATATTCACGTGTCTTTTGGTGACCACCATGTATTGCGCGGTGCCAGTGGCGTTATCCGGAAGGGGAGTATTGTCACTTTCTTGGGACGAAACGGTTGCGGGAAATCGACACTGCTAAAAACAGTGACTGGCAATTTGAAACCCGATAAAGGGTCCATCGAAATTAATGGACGACCACTCTCTTCTTATAAAACCAATGAAATGGCACGGGAAGTGGCATTTTTGCCGCAGTTCCATGATATTCCCAAAGATATGACTGCAGAAGAATTGGTTTCCTGTGGTCGCTATCCCTATCAACATTGGTATACTGGCGTATCCCAGCACGACCGGGATGTGGTGAAGCAAGTCATGGAAAAGACCAATACAATCCATCTGAAAGATCGTCTGGCGGCCAGCCTTTCTGGCGGGGAACGGCAGAGGGTATGGATTGCTATGGCACTGGCCCAGGAGCCGAAAATTCTCATTCTCGATGAACCGACAACGTACCTGGATATTTGCCATCAGCTGGAAGTGATGGAACTGGTATCCAAACTGAATAAGGAAGAAAATTTAACGGTGGTGATGGTTCTCCATGAAATCAACCAAGCCATTCGCTACTCCACCGATCTGCTTGTGCTGGAACACGGCATCATTCAGCGCTCCGGGCCACCAATGGAAGTAATGACCCACGAAGCTATTGCAGAAGTGTTTGACGTGGATGCAGATATCGAAATGAGAAAAGGAAGACCCAGTATAGCGATTAATGGGCTTTTGGAAAAGCAGTGAGTAGTTAGAAGTGAGAAGTTAGAAATGGTGGTACGGCGCATGAAATTTTGAAGCGCCGTAAATCATATAAAAGGTTATTCTTTTGCCTTTAACCATGGAATTCAAATAAAGACTAGCCCGCTATCATAAAGGTTATTATTCTACTGATATCTGTGGAGACATACATCAAAATACCGCTAGCATCAAGGTAATAATAGGTTATATCACATTTTCATGTAACCTTTTATAAGCTTGATGCTAGCGGTATTTTGATTGCGTGAATCTAAATAGGTTTGTACAATAATAACCCTTTGGAAAGCGGGCAAGTTTCTATACTAAGTTAACGGAAACGGCAGAATAATAACCTTTCCGCTATATTTATTCCCCGTAGGCGAGGTCATACAATTTCTGAAGTGCCTCCGGCGTCTTAACGCCTGGATTCATGAGGAACAGGTTGGATTCAAGGAAGAAGACGCAGTGATTCTGTACGGCTTTGAGATGGGCCCAGGAGGGGTTATTTCTCATGGATTCATCCAACTTCTTGTTGATTTCACTTTGTTTACCCATGGTGACGATGAAAATGGTATCTGGATCATCGGCAGAAAGCTGTTCCAAAGAGTAGGGAACGGTTTTGCTGTCCAGTTTCATGTCTTTATGGGATGTGATGACATTATTCATCTTCAACATATCCACCATGGAAGCGCAGATGGATTTCGGTGTTTCAGCGGTCACATCTTTGCCAGTGGCGCGGAGCACAGCTACTTTGGCAGGTGTTTTTTCTGCAGAGGCTTTATCAATGACAGCTTTGATGCCGTCTTCATAGGTTTTAATAACCTTGTCGGCTTGTTCCTGTTTGTTATAGACCTGTCCCATGAATTTCAAGAGCGGTACATTGTCGTTGATACCATCGTATTGGATGAGCACATAGGGAATCTTATTGCTCTGCAGCAATGATTCCAATTTGGAATTCTGATTCTTTTCGCCCAAAACCAGGTCTGGTTTCATACCTACCAGGGCTTCCATATTGATATTTTGTACATGACCAATGGTAGGGATAGATTTCGCTTCTTCCGGAATGGGGCTGGTGGTTTCAGGACGAGCTTGGGAAGTACCACCTACGGCATAGGCCATATTCAGCAGGGGAGCGGACAGAGTGACCACTCGCTGAGGAGCTGCTTTGACACTGATGGTTTGGTCTTTGTAAGTATAAGACAATCCGCTTTGGCTACCGGCACCACTGCCACCACAGGCAGAAAGAGATAGGCACAAGGCAGCGGCAGCTACACAGGCTAGAAATTTTTTCATAGAAATACTCCTTTTTAAAAGCAGTGAGGAATTAGGAGTGAGGAAGTGGTGGAAGGGGCACACAATTCATATAGCGCCCCCAATACCCATGATTTATTTTTTAATCTTTGCGGCGCGTCCAATTTATATGCGCCGCCACCTTCATTCCTAATTTCTCATTCCTAATTCCTAATTAAATTATATAGCGGAAGATGCACTATGTAAGATAAACGGAAACGGGATAAAGAAAAGCCCTCACGTCGAGATGACGTAAGGGCTTCTTTCATGTCAGAGAATCATCTCTTACATAGAGTATACCACTTGGTGGAAATTATTTCTGCAGAGCATCGATAGCTTCGGTAGCACGATCTACATAGAGGCCACGAACGTTAGCGTTTTCACCAAGGCCATGGATGTAGGTGTCAACTTTGAAACCTTCCTTCTGGAGAATGCTCTTAGGGGAATCTTCTTCGTCGCCAGCCATATCGTTGTTTGCATGGTCACCTGCTACCATCATGATTGGCATCAGGGTAACATGGTTGTAGCCGCCAGCTTTGAGCTTCGGGATAACGTCTTCCAGGTTTGGACGACCTTCTACGGAGTATACAAATACGTTGTTCATGCCCAGTTCATGGAGACGATCCTGGATAACGCTGTAGTAAGCGTTGCCCGGATGTGGAGTACCATGAGCCATGATCAGGGTAGCATCATGTTTACCCATCTTCGGGAACTGAGAGGACAGAGCTTTCAGGAAGTCAACAACCTGATCTGGTTCCCCTTCGGTGCCCTGGAAGTACATCAGTGGGGTAGCGAGGGAAATCTTCTTGAAATTCGGAACCTGCATCTTGGTTACTACAGAGTCATAGCTGTATTCCATACCTGGGATAACGTCCAGGGAAACAACAGCTACACGGGTGTAGCCTTCCTTCTGCAGTTTTGCAAAAGCTTCTTCTGGAGTCAGTTTGGTGATTCCTTCTTTAGCTTTTACGCGGTCGATAATGATATGAGAGGTATATGCTTCAAATACCGGTACATCTGGATGAGCTTTCTGAATAGCTGCTTCTACAGCATCAATGGTTTTTGCTCTGGTGTCGGTGAAGGTGGTACCGAAGGTCATAACGAGAACAGCATCTTTATTTGGTGCATCTTTCATAGCCGGGTTTTCTGCGGTCCATACACCTACAGTGGAAGCTTCGCGGAGAGCTGGAGTTACATCTTTAACTTCAGAGTTCAGTTCATACGCATTAGCGGACATTCCCATTCCCAGTGCGCACAGAGCTGCCATAGATACGGACAATACAGTTTTCAGACTTTTTTTCATGAAAAATCACTCCTTTGAAAATTTCCCGCTAAAATCAAGCGGGTCATATAGCACGAGAAGACGAATATTTCCCATGTATTCGTTTTCTTGCATGCTATATTTAACATGCCTTAAGTTTAGTACAATGTTTCTATAAAGTCAATCATAATTTACTCAAAAAATAAATATTTTTTTCAAAGAAACTTATTTTCAATATTTCATCTTCCTTTGAGTTACATCATGTGATGAAGTTCTTATATTTTATTTTGCAATTATAATTATAGTGGCTGGTGACTGGGGTTCTGTAGCGGTATTTGCACTAGCGAGATGCATTGTAATGAGATACATAGCGTTGTTGATGTCTGGCTAAAG
>SAMEA104315425__coassemble_1578_pt1 | contig 11547 bp, 9 predicted proteins | sample SAMEA104315425__metabat2_low_PE_033 | metagenome-assembled genome bin SAMEA104315425 (sample SAMEA104315425) | gut metagenome | biome: Monkey gut; feature: monkey-associated habitat; material: faeces | place: China | collected 2013
TCGGGCCACTCTATCCCCGGCTTCGCCGCCCCTTCTCCAAGGGGCAACACGCTAGGGAAACGCTGATTTAATCAAAGAGTTTGAAATTATATGGATTTTTATCCAAAGCATCGTCAAGGAAATCCTTAAATAGCTCGCTATTCGCGGATTTCCTTTCCTCGCTTTGAATAAAAATCCAAGAATAATTTCAAACCATGATTAATTCAGTGTTTCCCTAGTGATGTTACCAATTTTATTCGTGTTAATGCATGGATATTTCCCCAACCCCATATAAAGCTGTGCACTAATAGACACAAGGTATATGAATGAATAACCAGCCACTACTTATTTTTAATAAAAGAGGGTATTGGGGCGCTTCCCAATTTTGTGCGCCCCTTCCACCACTCCTCACTTCTAACTTCTCACTCAGAAAATAGCGAGATAACATACCAATGATACTCATTACTTTAAGGTTTTATCCAAAAGTCCATTGATAAAGCGATAGGAATTTTCACCACCGAAGGTTTTTGCCATTTCAATAGCTTCGTTCATGATGACTTTTTTATCGCTCTTGTCTTCCATGAAATTGTATTCTGCAATAGCCAGGCGGAGAATGTTTTTATCCACCACATTGAGCTGCTGCAGAGACCAGTTTTTCAAATGGCTGGTAATGGTAGCATCCACTTCTTCATGTCCTTTTACAGCGGCAATCAATGCATCTGCAAATTCTTTATCTTTCTCGGTCAATTTGAGAAGTTCGGCATCAATAGGTTCCGAATCCGGATTGAGTTCCTGGGAATACAGCACCTGCAATGCATACTCTCTTGCACGTTTTCTACTCATATTTGCCTCTCATATATAATTGATATATAGTACGTAACAATAGGTGAATCATCCGCTTTCAAAAAGTGAGGAGTGAGGAATTAGGAGTGAGGAGTGATGGTGGCGGCGCACAACTTATATAGCGCCGCAAAGTACTTATTTTAAAAAAGAGGGTATTGGGGCGCTATATGAACTGTGCGCCCCTTCCACCACTTCTCACTTCTAACTTCTCACTTCTAACTAAAAGCGGGATTCACATACCAGTTAACAGAAACGGTAAATACTTCAATATTACTTCACTATTTCCGTAATGGTTACATCAATGGCATCGATGGGCTCCGATCGTCCGGAGGCGAAAATGTTTTTCACCACCATCTGGATATACCGGGCGATTTCACTCACCTGGCATCCCTCATGGAGAGCCACCGATACATCCACCTTGACGCTCCCATCTTTTCGACTGCGAATCAAAAGTCCACGATGGCCTTTGTTATACCCGAAGGCTTGTCCCAATCCCTGGATCAGATACTGAAATCCGTACTGGGTGAAATGGGACACTTCCGGCATAGCAAGCAGGGCGTCTTCAATCTTCTGATATACTTCCTCTTCGGTCAGCATGACTCTCATCTCCTCAGTGCTGTCAAGGTAAGAATTTACGTTAGTAAGTATGATTCCACTGTTTCGCTTATCTTTATAGCATCATTATGCTTCTTCAAACACAATGCGTTCCACATTGACATTGACCGCATTCACCCGAAGTCCGGTGGAATCCGCTACCCCTTCTTTGACAGCTTCCTGCAATTTCAACGCAATAGCCGGTACCCGATCGCCATGGGATACAGCGATATAAAGGTCAATCACTACCCCATTGTCCTTCATGGACACACGCACACCTTCTGCCTCGGCATCACTGATGACAGCAGAAATACCATGGGAGAATCGATCATCCATAGCATAGACGCCGGGCGTGCGAAGAGCGATACCTCTAGCAATCATAGCCACCACCTGGTCTGCTATACGGATCGTGCCTAAGTCATTCTTCACTTCTGCTGTTTGCATAGTTTCCTCTTTCTAGAATCAACGCTAAATGAAACATGGAATTGTTTCCTGCTGAGAAAAAGGTTACTCAGGTTTCTCAAGTTGCTAATGACTCTCACGTTTCTCGAATGTGCTAATACACGCTAGCGTTATCATCTCATTCGGAGGACCTGAGAAGCCTCTGAATCCTGAGCAACCTGAGTAACCTTTGCCTCAAAAGAAATCATCCAATGTTTCGCTTAACGTAAGAACCTAGTTACTAATTCCTAAAAAAGGGGTGCCACTGAAGTGCACCCCTTTCTACATCACGCACTACGCAACACGCATAACGCCCTCTATATTATTTTACACGTTCGATGTAAGCACCGGTACGGGTATCGATGCGGAGCATTTCGCCTTCGTTGATGAAGAGCGGAACGTTAACTACATAGCCGGTTTCCATGGTAGCTGGTTTGGAACCGCCGGTAGCTGTATCGCCGCGGATGCCTGGTTCGGTCTGAACAACTTTCAGTTCTACGGAGTTCGGGATATCAACGCCGATGATGGTGCCGTTGAAGAATACCACGTTGCATTCCATTTCTTCTTTCAGGAAGTTGATCTTGTCGCCCAGCTGTTCTTTGTTCAGCATGATCTGTTCATAAGTTTCGGTATCCATGAAGCAGTAGGAACCATCAGCTTCATAGAGGTACTGCATCGGTTTACGTTCTACTGTAGCTGGCTGCAGTTTGATACCTGCGTTGAATTTACGTTCAACTACAGAGCCGCTCTGCAGGTTTTTCAGTTTAGCACGTACGAAAGCAGCGCCTTTACCTGGTTTTACGTGCAGGAATTCGATGCACTGCCAAACCTGGCCGTCCAATTCAACGGTAATACCCGGGCGCAAATCATTACTAGAAATCATTTCATTTTCCTCCTGTTACACTCTTAAAAATTTCTTTGGGAATTTTGTTAAGATGGACAGACCATCTTGTTCTATGACAACCGTATCTTCGATACGGACTCCACCAACTCCGGGGATATATACCCCTGGTTCCACCGTTTCGGTCATCCCCACCTGCAGGATCGAAGAATCCCTAGGCGCCAAAATCGGCGATTCGTGAATTTCAAGCCCCACACTATGTCCCAGTGCATGGGTGAAATAGGTATCCAGTTCTCTCTCTTTCAAGAAATTTCTGGCTTCTTTATCTACATCACAGGCTTTCATGCCTGCCTTCATATACTCTTCGATATGTTCATTACATCCCAAAATGGAATCGTAAATGAAACGCTGCCGATCCGTGATATCCCCTACTGCTACAGTACGAGTGATATCCGAATGATACCCTTTATAAATGGCACCGAAATCAAAGGTGATGAGATCTCCTTTTTCGATGACCTTGTCCGTAGCCGTTCCATGGGGATACGCAGAACGCCAACCAGAGGCCACAATGGTGTCAAAGGACTTTCCTTCCGAACCAGCTTCTAGCATGGCACTTTCCAGAACCGCACGAAGGTACGCTTCGGTCACACCGGCCTTGATATGAGGAATGGTTTTTTCAAATCCCACATCAGAAATCCGGCAGGCTTCTTTGAGCAGCTGTATTTCCTCTTCACTCTTAATCTGTCGAAGTTTGTCCACTTCACAGAAATCAAAAGCCACTTCCGGCATCACTTCATCAAAGCCAAGGTACATCTTATAAGTCATGACAGACTCGATGCCCAGATGCTTCACATGATGCTTGGAAACCAACTTTCCTACCGTTTCCGCCAGTTTCGGGATATAATTGATAACTTCAAAACCAATGGCTTCCTCTTTGGCCTGCTCCGTATACCGGCTATCGGTCAACAGATAGCATGTATCGGCCGTCAAAAACAAATAACTGTCAGAACCAGTAAAGCCACTGAGATATCGGCAATTTTCATCCTTCTGAATAAAAAGACCGTCCACCTGACTGTCTTTCAGAAAATCTTGAAGCAAAGCTTTATCTAACAATGTATCACCGCTTTCTTTCATCTAGATAATGATACCGTATTTTATTGATTTTGTCTATGAAAATTTGTCAGTGTGCTTCACTTCTCCATAGATAAATGCTCTAACTGATTCAATAACACAGGGATTTCATCAAATACCACTTCAACAATGACATTCCAATTGGTTCCATCGTAATCATGTACCAATCTGTGCCTTAACCCAGCAATCATATACCAGGGAATATCATCATGCATTGCTTTATATTCCGGAGACAAATGATACGCCTGCTCACCAATATTATATAACGGAGTTGTAATCAGCCATTGTAATGCAAAATCGGTCAATACAGCTTCACGAGAAATATGGTGTTCTTCTATATATTGATGTAACTTACTGGCATATTCATAAAGCTTCCGAATCCTTTGCTCATCAGAATATTTCATGCCACCAATACCTTTTCTTTCATAATCGTTTTGTAAAATTCACTCTCTGGATTGACTTCCCGAATTTCAAACACATCTACTTTTTTCTGTAGTACTTCACGCAATTCTTCTCCCAAAGCCAGTACATACGTCAATTTGAAACCGTCTCCACCAAAAACGAGGAAATCTAGATCACTTGCTGCATTGGCTTCCCCTCTTGCGTAAGAGCCAAATAGATATAATTCTTTTACATGATATTTTTCAGCCAATGGTTTGACCAAAGTCATGATATCTGGCAAAGAAATGACTTGATTTTTCATTGTTTCCTCCTTTTTCTCTTTTATTGTTAGAATCAGGCACCACCTAACTCGCTTACTATGTTCATGGCGAAGTATATCGCTACTGCCTCCCCCGACAGGACAATTCTGTTAAGTTAAGCGAAATATGCAATGATTTCTTTTGTGGAAAATGTTCTGAAGGTACTAAAGGTTCTAAGGGATTTCCGAATGAAATGATAACGCCAGCGTTCATTGGCTCATTCGAGAAACGTGAGAACCCTTTGTCCCCTTAGAACCTTCAGAACCTTTTGATCACTAGCGGAATCATACCTACCAACACAAATCCTTAACTTAACAACATTATTCTTTTTTGGAAATCGAAATGACGAGTACGGATAAGAGCACATTCGACGAACCTGAGCAACCTAAGAAGCCTCAGCCACTTGAGCTACCTGTCATTTCTACCGTACCTTCACCGCATTATCCCGAATGGTATTGAGCACATGAGCCAAATCGGCCATTTGGGAGAAGTTGAAAATCTCCCCACAATTATACTGATCGAAAGGAGCGGTCATAAGTCTGGCGGGGCTATCGATATAGCCATTGACTTCTACGTACTTAATGACCATTTTCACAAAGGCAATCTGGCGGGCATTCAGATGTTCCTCATTGATGAAGGAGGAGAACGCGGCTTCTGCCGCTTTGGCATCCAGTTTGGCAATCCGCCGGACCACCAGGCCCAAAGGTTCATCAGCGAAGAACTGTTTATACTCTTCCGGGGTTCCCAGTTCCACTTTGAAAATATGCTCCAATGCCTGGTAATCGGCCTGGGTCAATGGTTCATTGTGGACCAATTTCTGCACCGCCGGAACGTCATCGATATGTTTGGTGAAATAGCTTTCCACCTTTTCCTGATAGCTTTCAAAGGTCTCCGCTTCCACTCCATGGCCTTCACTGCTATACGTGATGGGATCATTTAGCACAGTGGTGATGATTCGTTCTTTATTTCCCTTACCAGAAATAAACTGAATCAACCCACGAAGGGACGAACGGATTTCATCCAGTTCCAAAAGTCCCACCGTATCCAGAAAGTCCGGAGATTCTATTTCATCTAAGAGAGACATTTCCTCACGAATGGCCTTGATGCTAACCTTTTCCTTCAGCAGCGCCACGGTTTTTAGCAGTTGTTTCTTTGCATTGTCATAGGTAGGAAGTTTTTCCACCTGGGCCACCATCATGCCATAGATGAAATTATCAAACCGCTTGGCCGGTTCCGACTTTTCCGGGTCAGACACCAGTGGTGCCACTTCTCTGGCCAATTCGCCGCTGTCCCCTTCACTGATGACCAGGAACGCCCCGTCCTTCTTGAACCGTTCCACCGATTTCAAATGCATACGCACAGAAACCAGGTCCGTATTGAGGGCTTTCACCTGCTTCTGACACAAGTCTGCCAGCTCAGCTCGCCAATTCTGGTAGGACTCCGCCCGGTAATCACTCTTCTGCAGGATTTTCATCAATTCTACCCGCTTGTCGAAGAGATTCTCTGACAGGGTCTTTGGCAGCTTATCGCCCATAGAATGATGGACCTGACGGAAATACTCAAAATTACCGCAATAGTCGAAAATAAGGAAATATTTCTTTCCTACATATTCCCCGCTTCTGCCATCTACGCAGGACAAATTGGGACAAAGGCGAGTACCGCGGCCAATCATCTGCCAGAACTTCGTCTTGGACCGCACTTTTTTGAAGAAAACCAAATTGACACATTCCGGCACATCGATGCCCGTATCCATCATATCCACCGACACCGCAATGACAGGATTCTTCTCCGGATTCTTGAAATCATCAATCAAAGTCTCCACATAAGGATCGCCGCAAACGATGCGACGGGCAAATTTCCCATTGTACGATGGATAGAGCGCATTGAATCGCTGCACAATAAATTCTGCATGTCGTTTATTTTCCGCAAAAATAATGGTCTTCCCCAATCGGTCCCCACCATGGACTTTGATGCCCCGTTCCATCAAATCTTCCAGCACCATATCCACCGTGGTGGTATTGAACACGAAATTGTTCAATTTCTTAGAAGGAATGAAATCAGGGAGACGGCCATCATCTTCTGCGAAATCCTCCTCATACCGTGCCTTATCGGCGTCGGACAATTCATCATAGGTGATTCCCTCTTCTAAGAATTTGGTCCGCACCTCGTAATTGTAATAAGGCACCAGGTAATTCTGCTCAATCGCCTGGTCATAATCATAAGCGTAGGTAGGCACCCCATCGACGGTATCAAAAAATTCGTAGGTGTTTCTGTCCACATCGGTTCGGGGCGTCGCCGTAAGCCCCACCAGGATGGCATCGAAATAGTCGAAAATGGTCTTATATTTCTTGAAAATACTCCGATGGCTTTCATCGATGATAATCAAATCGAAATGAGCCGGCGTAAAAAGGCGAGAACCGGAAACATTCTTCGATTCATCGATGGCATTCAAAATGGTCGGATAGGTAGAAAATACGATGCGGGCATTCCGGTCATCCTTATTGTTGCACAGATTGCAAAGAGACATACGAGGCAAGTACTCTTTGAAAGCATCCTTCGCCTGAGACACCAAAGCAGTGCGATCTGCCAGAAAAAGCACATGGGTGATTCGATTTCCCCTGGATAATACATCGGTCAGACTGGCTGCCACACGGGTCTTCCCGGTACCAGTGGCCATGACCAGCAGATTCTTCCTGTGCCCGGCTGCCAAATTGGCACACACACTGCGGATGGCTTCCTTCTGGTAAGCCCGGTTCGTGATGGCATCAGAAATAGGAATCGCTGTGAGCGGCCCCTGACTTTCGGAGCGGCGAATCATGAGACGAGACAAATCATCCTGCCCAAAAATCCCGCTCACCTTCCGCGGGGTCCCACTGCGATCATCCCAGAAATAGGTTTCAAATCCATTGGTGGTAAACATGAAGGGCCGGCGGCCGCACATTTTTTCAATGGCATTGGCATAGAGCAACGCCTGCTGGCGTCCCACATTGGGATCCTGGCTGGTCTTCTTCGCTTCCACCACAGCCAAAGGAAGCCCATCGGCACCCATGAGCACGTAATCGGCAAAGCCTGCCTGTCCGGGCACGCCGGCCATATTCTCCACCTGGTACTCCTGCACCACATTGGAAGAAGGCCCATCCAACACCCAGCCTTCCAGCTGCAAATCCACGTCGATGTAAATCTTCCGGGTCTTGAACTCGGAAATCTTCTCCGGATTGAAGTGACGCTCTGCCTTGTGCTGCTCCTTCACCGAAGCCAACTCCGCCTTGATAGCAGCCAGCTCTTCCAGAAGTTTCTGATTCTCCGCATCCTTCTCCTTCAGAAGCTGCGCCTGCTGGCGAATCCGTTTCTCATTGACAGTCTTCACATCCTGAGGAATCTTGCTTTCAGAGAAACACCGTTCCTCATAGGTCGCACCATAGCAGTAATCCAACCACTGGATAAATTCAAATAAACTGTGGAGAGACTCCACCGCCGTACTGGCCGGAATTTTCCGCTCCTCATGGGCCGCCAGATTTCCCGCTTTCACAATGAGCTGCAACCGATACCACGTGCTGTGATCCATCAAGTACTGGAAATCCGACGCATGGAGAAGAGATTGCAAATTGTCATTGTAAGGGAAAGCTATATTTTCCTTCCGATACACCCACTTCACCGATAATTCCAATGCCTTGCGACAAAGAAGGGCAGACAAAGAAGGAGACGTACTATACACGCCTTCCGCTTCTATGGCAGTGGGGGCAAACAGGTTGTAATCTGGTTTATTTTTCAAGAAATCAAAATTGCCCATGAAATCGACTCCTTTTCATTTATTTAGTAACTAGTGAATGGTCATTCATTCGCCTTCACTGAAGAAGTGAGGAGTTAGGAATGAGGAGTGAGGAGTGGTGGAAGGGGCGCACAAAATTTGGAAGCGCCCCAATACCCTATTTTTTATAAAAAAACGATACAAGGATATTGACCAAAACTCGCAGAAACCTGTGTACTATTGATTCACACATTTTTGTAATATTCACCAATAGACACAGGATATATGAATGACCAACCACTAACTAGTAACTGGTGGAGAGAAAGTTACGTTATTTTCTTTATCTTACACCATATGAGAAACGATTGCACGAAAAAATCCCTTCCTGTGGAAAGGGATTACCGTTAGTGGTGACAGGTTGCTCAAGTGTCTAAGGGTTCTCAGGTTGCTCAGGTTCTCCGAATGCGCTAATAGACGTTTGAGTTAGCTGGTATGGTTTCGCCAGCAGTTACAAGGTTCTAAGGGTTCTGAAGGTTCTCAAGGTTTCTCGAATGAGCCGATAAACGCTAGCGTTATCATCTCATTCGGCGTCCCTAAGAACCTTTAGTACCCTTAGAACCTTCAGAACCTTTTTCACAAAACAAATCATCGCATATCTCGCTTAACTTAATAGCATTACTCTCTAGCGGGCATGACGGTCCACTCTTACGGCTTGTCTCACAACTCTTCTTCGTCTTCCTATCCCCCCTGCCCCCTTCCTGAGGAAGGGGGTAAAGGCTAGTGCTGCTTTCGGTAGAGGAATAATCAGCCGAAGTACTGCTGCATGAGGGATTTTTTGAGAGTTTCCAGTTCGTCCAAGCTCTTTTGGATGGTCATTTTTGATTTATCAATGCCTCGCAAAAAATCTGCAAACTTAGACACTTCATCTATGCCCGGAACAATCACTTTTACATTTTCAAGAATTTTTCCAGTAATTTGATTTATAGTAGTCGTACCAGTTGCGATCTGTCGACGAAAATCAGATGTTTGAAAATATACTTTCAAATATGGATAATATGAGCTACGAATATTCATCATAAAAGCACCAAACGCCATAGGTTTTTTTATATCTTTTATCAAAGCACACTTTCCAACTAAAGCAGCACTACCATTTCTTGAACACATTAATATATCATTATTTTGTACCAAATACTTTTCTTTAATACTACAACCAACATAGACATTGTCATAAAATGCTAACTCTGAATCTTGAATATTACTAGATCTAAGCACTAATACTCCTTTACTGGCATCTACAATATCAGATGGTTTGTAAGTTAATCCATTCCACCATATAGCAATATCTTTTAGGCGCTTAATCGGATATTTTTTCTTATTACATGATAAATCTCCAAACATCTCTATAAACCGGGATTTGACCAGTTCATCCAATTTTTGTAATTCATTTTGTCTTAATAGGATTATCCGCTCTATATGGTCTAAAACATTTACAATCAAATCCTGTTCTTTACGATTGGGTATGTTTATTTGTGCAGTTTTTAACCATTTAAAATGTCGATTATAGCCAGTATTTGGAATTTTTACATTTTTCAAAGCATAAAACAAAAATTTATCATTGCAATCAGAGAGCTTAGATTTTAAGAGTTTCACTCCATCAGCCCCTAAAAAAAATGGTTCTGTCACAAACTTTAAAATTCTAGTATGATCGCCAAATATAATTGCGGGGACATCTTTAAACAAGCCACATTCATCATTAAAATACCCCGCTATGTTTTCCCTACCTTGATCTATGATGGGATATTTCCCTTTCTTTAGATATTTGTCGCTAGGTATCTTTTTTCCATATTTTGTGACATCGGAAAAGATTTCAGAAAACTCATATTTCATAACATTCTCTCCAGTTCATCCAATCCTTCATGAATCTCTGTTTCCAGTTGGCGAAGTTCTGACAGGATGTCCTTGGTGGGCGGGTATTCTACGGGGACGTATTCGATTTCTTTGTACTTATTGATGGACAGGTCGTAGTCATTATCTACGATATCCTGTTTGGGCACGAAGAAGCTCTGGGCGGTCCGTTTCCGGTCTCCTTCTTCGTCTAAGTGATGGAAGCGATGAATCAGGTCGGGGATATCGTTTTCTTTGACCGGATTTCTTTTATCATCGAGAGAGAAGCCGTCGGCTTTCATGTCGTAGAACCAAACGTTATCAGTACCGCCGGCACCGGTTTTGGTGAAGATGAGAACCGCCGTGGACACGCCGGCGTAGGGTTTGAAAACCCCGGAAGGCATGGAAATCACTGCCTGGAGCTGGTGATTTTCTACCAGTTCTTTGCGGATGGCTTTATGGGCTTTGCTACTGCCGAAGAGCACCCCATCAGGAACGATGCAGGCACAGCGACCGCCTTTCTGAAGGATACGAAGGAAAAGGGCCAGGAAGAGTAGTTCTGTTTTCTTCGTATTGGTGATGGCTTTCAGGTCGTCGTTGATACTTTCAGCGTCAATGGTGCCTTTGAATGGTGGATTGGCCAGGCACAGGGTGTACGCGTCAGCGATCTGGTTCTGTTTCGACAAGCTGTCTTTGTAAGCCACGTGGGGATGGTCGATGCTATGGAGCATGAGGTTCATAGCAGAAATACGGAGCATCGTCTGGTCCATGTCGAACCCATTGAACATGTCGCTCTTGTAGTGGTTCCATTCCTCGTTGGTCATGGTGTCACTGTAGTGGTCGTGGATGTATTCTGCAGAAGAAATCAGGAATCCCGCGGTGCCGCAGGCGGGGTCACAAATGCGGTCTTTCGGAGTGGGACGAAGGAGCGCCACCATCATTTCACGAATGTGCTTCGGTGTGCGGAATTGTCCATTCTGACCGGCAGTAGACAATTTGCCCAGCATGTATTCGTAAAGGTCGCCCTGCATATCTTTATCTTCCAGGTCATGGGTGTACAGTTCTTCCAGGCCGGTGATGATTTTTTCCAATACCTGCGGGGTGGGAATCATGAATGTCGCGTCTGCCATGTAGGTGGAAAATACATTGTCTTCCCCTGTCGCTGTTTCTTCCGGGAGAGAAATCAATTTCCCTGTGTTGTCGAAATCAGGCAGGTGCCCCTTTTTCATAGCTTTGATGGCAGGAAATACATAGTCTCTTACAATGCGGAAGATGTCGTCTGGGTTCTTGTCTTTGAAATGGCTCCACCGCATGGCCTGCCCCACCGCAGAGGAAGGGAAAATGTGATCTCCTTTGAATCCCATGGCGTTTTCCATTTTCTCCGT
>SAMEA104315425__coassemble_1605_pt1 | contig 11427 bp, 9 predicted proteins | sample SAMEA104315425__metabat2_low_PE_033 | metagenome-assembled genome bin SAMEA104315425 (sample SAMEA104315425) | gut metagenome | biome: Monkey gut; feature: monkey-associated habitat; material: faeces | place: China | collected 2013
TCGGCCTATCCCCGGCTCGCAAGCGAGCCTGCCCCTTCCTGAGGAAGGGGCTTTTTGAAGTATTGGCTCTGCAAAAAATCGTGAGATTTTCAATGGAACCTTGAGAACCCTATACTTACTAGCGAAATCATACCCATTAAAGCAAATTCTTAGCTTAATAGCATTGTTCGACGGGTGAGACGAGATCCTAGAGCTAATTGTGATAGCGGCACATATTTCCTAATCCCTAGGGCCTAGCTACTAATCCCTAGTCATCAGTCACTCCTAATCATAATTTATAAATCCTTTTTCAACGATAGAATTTTTATATGCTATAATTATATAACACCATTGTTAATTGGTATAATACATATTTTGATAACAATCAGGGAGGATATGGGCATGAAGAAAATCGTTATCACCGTTATTGGGGCTGATCGAGTTGGCATTGTAGCCGGTGTGGCAAAGCTCTTGGAAAAAGAAAATATTAACATTCTTGATATTTCTCAGACCATTCTGGATGGTATCTTTGACATGGTCTTGATTTGTGATATGGAAAAAGCCAATGGCTCTCTGAAACAGATTCAGGATGAAATGGGACAGCTGGGAAAAGAACTGGGCGTAGACGTCAGAGCTCAGCTGGCAGATATTTTCTATGCTATGCATAGAATCTAATGTAGCGATAGTATCGCTAGCGATAATTGAAATGAATCGATAGATAGAAGTTAGGAATGAGGAATTAGGAGTGAGGAGTGGTGGAAGGGGCGCATCAAATTTATATAGCACCCCAATACCCAATTTTATATATGTATCAGTCTCATGTTTTCTGTGAAGCAATGTATGAAAAGGTTATTATTCTGCTGGCTGCTATGTCTCACATAGAACAAAAATCGTGAGAGTTAGGGTTACAAAGGTTATGAAAGGGTTATGCAAGAATGGGTATCTTCATAATCTTCATGACCTTGTCATTTACCATAGCTGGACATATTTTTCAAAAGAAATTGGCAGAATTATACCCTTTCCTTATATTGTTTTTCAAGAAATATGATGCTAGCTATTTTCTGCTTTCGGCGAGCTATATAAAAAGAAATTTTGATTAATGGTATGAATGGGTATAAGAGCAATGCGAGGGCTCGCCGCCACCACTCCTCACTCCTAATTCCTCATTCCTAACTATGGTGCTATTCTAAACAACGATTTGGAGTAGAACGAATTTAGTACGAATAAGGAGTAAATATGCTTGATATAGAAGATATTCTGGCCACGGAGCGTATGTTTGACCAGAACAAACTGGATGTGCGTACCATCACCATGGGCATTTCTCTTTTGGGATGTGTGTCCGATGATGAAAAAACACTTTGCACCAAAATTTATGATACCATTTGTCAGAAAGCGGAACATCTGACAGAAGTCAGCCATGATATTTCTAGAGAATATGGGGTACCGATCATCAATCGCCGTATTTCTGTGACCCCGATTTCTCTTGTGACTGGCGGCCTTTCTACGTCCAACTTTGTACCCATCGCAGAAACTTTACAGAAGGCGGCTGATGCGGTAGGCGTAGATATCCTGGGTGGATTCTCTGCGCTGGTGGATCGCGGCATGTCTACTGCGGACAAGAAACTGATTGCTTCTATTCCGGAAGCATTGGCTGCCACCAAGAGCATTTGCAGTTCCGTAGCAGTAGGTTCCACCAAAGCGGGCATCAATATGGATGCAGTGAAGCTCATGGGGGAAACGGTAAAGAAAACCGCAGAACTCACAAAAGACCAGGATGCCTATGGTTGCACTAAATTGGTGGAATTTTGCAATGCCGTAGAAGACAATCCATTCATGGCTGGTGCTTTCCATGGGGTGACCCAGGGAGATACAGCCATTCATGTCGGCGTATCTGGTCCAGGGGTTGTGAAGAGAGCTTTGGAAGACGTGAAAGGTGCTCCTTTTGAAGTGGTTGCCAAGACCATTAAGAACACAGCGTTTATGATTACCCGTCTAGGACAGTTGGTGGCAGAAGCAGCTTCCGAAAGATTGCATGCACCGTTTGGCATTGTAGATTTGTCTCTGGCACCGACTTCCGCTGTAGGCGATAGCGTTGCTCAGGTTTTGGAAGAAATGGGACTGGAAAGCTGCGGCGGTCCAGGAACCACAGCGGCTTTGGCCCTTTTAAATGATGCGGTCAAGAAAGGCGGCCTCATGGCGTCCTCTAGCGTAGGGGGACTCTCCGGTGCTTTCATTCCAGTCAGTGAAGATTTGGGCATGATTGAAGCCGTGCAGAAAGGTAGCCTGTGCTTGGAAAAATTGGAAGCTATGACTTGCGTTTGCTCTGTAGGTCTCGATATGATTGCTGTACCGGGGGATACCACGGCTTCTACGCTGTCGGCTATTCTGGCTGATGAAGCCGCTATCGGCATGATCAATAACAAGACCACAGCTACCCGTCTCATTCCCGTACCGGGAAAGAAACCGGGCGATATGGTTCAATTCGGCGGCCTCATGGGCTATGCGCCAGTGATGGATATCAGCAAATTCAAAGCTGATGAATTTATAGCCAGAGGCGGAAAGATTCCTGCACCGTTGCGGAGTCTCACTAACTGATGTTATTGCGCTTATGATTCGCTGAAAAAGTGCGTAATGAGTAGTGCGGAGTGCGTAGTGGTGGAAGGGGCGCACAATTCATAAAGCGCCCCAATACCCCTTTTATATACAGCAATGTTCTACTTTTTTGAATAGTAATACAAAAAGATACCGCTATCATCAAGTTATAAAGGGTTATTGTGTGATGATAATAACCTTTTATAACCTTGGTGGTAGCGGTATTTTTTATTTCTGCGAATCGAGTGTGTAGCGTAATTCATATGACTATTGCTTATCAAGAAATAGTGCATACATGGACGAATAAACAGTGCACAGGTTTATACGGGGGTGGGCAAATATCCTTACATCTATTTTGTGTTTTTATAAAAAAGGGGATTGGGGCGCTTCCAAATTTTGTGCGCCCCTTCCACCACTCCTCACTCCTCACTGTTTACGTAAATGATGATATAGACCAAAGCAGATGACCGTAGAAAGCAACGATCCCAGCGGCGACGCCCAGCCCATGGGATAGAGGGTGGTGGGGAAGAGGATGGATGCTACATAGGTGAGGGGAATGCGGACGGTACAGGTGGAGACCATGTTGTGAAAGAAGGAATACATGGATTTCTTGTAAGCACTGAAATAGCCGCTGTAGCAGAATTGGAATCCCGCAAACAGCACATCCCACACATAGGAACGAAAATATTCTCCGCCTAAGCGAATGACTTCTGCTTCTTTAGGAACGAAAAGTGAAACCACCCATTCGGCGTTCCAATGTACAAAGGTGATACAGAAGAAACCAAAAACGGTGCAGACTATCATAGCGTAGTACATGCCCCGGCGGCCTCGCTGGTGAAGATTGGCACCTGCATTTTGTGCAGCCGTAGCAGCCACCGTAGAAAGCATGGCAGAGGGAACCAGGAAGAGGAAACCAATGACTTTTTCCACAATGCCCACTGCTGCTGCCACTTTGACGCCTCGGCTATTAGCAATGATAGTGATGATTAGGAAAGAAATCTGAATCAGTCCATCTTGGAGACAAATGGGAAGACCGATATGAAGCAGTTCCTGCAAGCGATACCAATCAGGAGCGATATCTTTGAGAGAAAGAGAAAATCCCAAGGGGGTACGATAGAGGTAGAGACTTGCCAGTAAGACAGAAATGGCTTCAGAAAGTACCGTAGCTACCGCGGCACCGGCGGCGCCCATCTCGTAGGGACCGATTAAGATGTAATCCAATACGATATTGACCAGTCCGGCACAGGCCACAAAGTACATAGGGTGTTTCGTATCCCCTAACCCACGAAATATACCGGCGATCACATTGTAGGCTACAATGAAAGGAAGACCGGAGAAACAAATCAGGAGATATGTCCGGGTATCCATGACGGCTTCTATGGGTGTGAAAAGAATCGATAGGATGCCATCGGTAGCATAAAGAAGAATGGCAGTGGCAATGATGGCTAAAAAAGAAAAAAGACAAATCGTATTTCCTATGTAAAGAGAAATATCTTTCATCCTTTTCGCGCCTAAGGCATGACCAATAGAAATGGTACTGCCCATGGCCAGTCCTACAATCATGACAGTCAACATGTGCATTACTTGGCTTCCGATGGAAACAGCCGTGACAGGCACTGCGTCATTGAAACAGCCGGTGATGAACAAATCGGCCATGCCGTAGAAAGTTTGTAAAAAGCAGGCCATGAGATAGGGAATGGCAAAGGCCATCATTTTTTGAAATAAAGGTCCTTGGGTGAGATTGGTTTGGGTCATTGTGATACGTTCCTTTGGATTGTTGGTGACTGGTGACTAGTGACTGGAGCAAGGCGGTTAAGTAAAGCAAAATATGGGATGGTTTCTTTTGAGACAAAGGTTCTAAGGGTTCTCAAGGTTCTGAGGGTTCTCAGGTTTCTCGAATGTGCTGATGGACGCTGGTGTTATTATCTCATTTTTGGGGCCCTTAGAACCTTGAGAACCTTTTTCACGAAAGGAATCATTGCATAAGTAGGTTGTTTTTTAAATCATATCATGTTAGAAAAAGCAATAAAAAAGAAAAAAAGTGCTGTTATCAGCACTTTTTTTCATGGATGAATTGAAGAAGCGTCGTAAAGGCGGGGGATATGTGCGTCGGGTCATAGGAAAGAAGAATGGATTCGTCAAAAATAGTGGGAAGGGGATGGACCGACAGGTCATCGTAGGTATTTTCTGAAGAAAGAGGCAGAATCGCGAAACATTGAGACAGGCTGATCCGAAGGAGTTGTTCTGCTAAGGTGTGACAGGTCAGTACATTTGTGAATGTGTTACCAAAGCATTGCTGGAATCGATTTTTACACTGGTTGTGATAGAGGGGATTTTCTGTTTTGGTAATGAGGGGCATGTGGGACAGAATGGCAGGAATGGTTTGGTAGGTGGACCATAACGATTTGGAGCAAACGAAAGATTGGCTGAATGGGAAGAGTTCTACCTGTTTCATTTCCTCAGAGGTGGAAATGGCATCGGGGGAAATCAAGCCGTCGATTTGGTGGCGACATAAGTCCTCTTGCAATTCTTTCTCTTGGTTGAAGCTAAAGTAAAGTGGAATTTTCGGATAGGCTTTCTGGAACTCTTTCAATAGGGGAACTTCCACGTATTCTTGCAACGCCATGCCCAGATGGATTTCCTGTGTGGGATGGAGAGTGTGAAGGAGATTCTCATAGTCTGTTGCAATGGCGGCTATTCCTTTATAGAAGGTGCGTCCTTCTGGGGTTAATGTGGCTTCTCGGTGGTCTCTGATAAATAGAGGAACGCCCACTTCTTTTTCCAGGGAAGCGATGTACTTGCTCATAGTGGTTTGGGCGATATGACACGCTGCGGCAGCGCGGGTGAAATTTTCCATTTCTGCCGCTTTTAGAAAGTAAGAAATTTTAGAAAGATCCATAATATAACTCCCGGTAGTGATTTTTTGTATTATATCATAGGAAATGTGCCGAATGGGATCTATATTGTGGTTGCTCGGTAATTCAAATTTAAATTGGATTAGTGAATGTTGTTGGTTGTTCGTTATCAGTTGGCAGTTTGCAGTTGGCGGTTGACAGCAAACTGCAAACTGTCAACTGATAACTGATAACCACCAACTGCCAACCTGTAATTTTCTATGGCAAAAAATGATTCGTCTGTGATAGAATGATATAGTTATCATGTCTTATATATGTTATATAAAATAGTGACTGCTCGGTCATTTATATACAAAAAACATTCCTATTCTTGGTTTTGGGGTTACTTTCCGAGTTCATTAATTAGAAATAACAAGTTATGAAAGTGTCATTGATTTAAGGTTTTCCTGCAGAAATACAAACTTTAAACCTTAAACCCTAAACCATGAAGATACGTAAGTTTTGCTAAAAATGAGTTAATGAGCATCCGCTAGAATAGGTGCAAATTGTGAAAAATAAGAATCAAAACAACGTAAACGTAGAACCGGTGCATACCGATAGTCCTGGTCATTGGAAAACTTGGTGGGCTGTTGCCACCTTGGTTCCTTTTGGATTAGCCTTTTTCTTATCCTGGTATTTTGGAGCCCCTGGTGGCTATGAATTGTTCTCCCAGGTGAAGGTATTCCTGCTGTTTTTACAGGTGGGATTTGTGACGGCCTATTTCATTCGTCACCATTTGCCGCGGGCGGCGGTGCATTTGTGGCTCACCATTGCTTGTTTGTGGGGATTGTCTCTGATTGTTCCTTATTTATCGACCCAGACCGATGTGGTGCTGGATATGTCAGATATTACTGGGGAATTGTCCACACCGCTATATCTCTTTATTTCCTGTCTATCGGCGGCGTGGATTTTGCCTGGCAAGTGGCGTATGATCGCCCGCATTGCCTGTGTGGTGCTGATGCTGCTGTATGTGGGTATCCAGTTCACTTATGTGGGATATTATTTCATCACCCATTCTTTGATTTCTATCAATATGCTGCTGGCGTTGGCACAGACCAATATGGCGGAAACCATGGAGTATATTGAGGTCAATATTCCTTACGCAGAACTGATTGCCGGTGCCGTGGCTCTTGCTATTTTGGCTTGGTTGGTATTCCATACCAGTCGATTCAGTTTCAATCGTGTGGCTCCCGTGTCGCGAAAGACATGGTTCGCCATGGCGATTCTATTTCTGGTAAATATCGGCTTGTGCTGTCTTTCCATTGGTGCCACCCGTTTGGCCCACGTGTATTATGAAACCTATGAAACGCTCCATAGCTTTTCTGATTTCCAGAAAATGGTGGAAAAACGTCGCCATATGCGGATCGGGGATAGAAATTTGGTGGCCCAGCTCAAGAATGCCCCTGATGGGATGTATGTGCTGGTCATCGGAGAATCTTTGAACCGCGACCATATGGGCGTCTATGGATACCATAGAGATACCACGCCATTCCAGTCGGAAGCAGTTACAGATCCCCATTATGTATTTTTCAATCATGCTTATTCCTGCTATACCCAGACTGTGCAGGTTTTGACAGAAGCCTTGACAGAAAAGAACCAGTACAATGATATGGAACTGGTGGATGCTTACTCGATTATCGATTTGGCGCGCCAGGCCGGTTTCAGAACCACCTGGATTTCCAACCAGTCTCGTTTCGGTGTATGGGATACCCCGATTGGGGCCATTGGCAGCGCTTGCGATGACCAGTATTGGGTAAACCAATATGTAGGAACCGATGTGATTACCAAAGATTTCGATACCGCGTTGGTACCGTACATTAAGAAAGTGGATCCCACCAATCGTCGTCAGCTGGTGGTGATTCATCTCATGGGCAGCCATGTAAGCTATTGGGATCGGTACCCCAGCGAATTCTATCATTGGCCGCAAGATGCCACCAAAGACCGTAGCACTGCGGACGTGATGAATGATGAATATGACAATTCGGTTCGCTTCAACGATTACGTGATGGCAAGCATCATGAACGAAGCCACCAACTATCTCCATGCCGATGGGGTACTGTATTTCTCTGACCATGGGGAACAGGTCACCGAGCGTCCAGGGCACAATGCGGACCAGTTTGATTACACCATGGTTCATATTCCTTTCTGGATTTATACCTCTGACCGGTACCAGCGGATGCATCCCGATGTGTATCGCACCATGGTGGAACGGAGACATATGCCGTTTTCCAACGATATGCTCTATGACACCTGGATGGGCATCATGGGTCTCACCGCCGCTCGCTATGACAGCACCGCAGATATCCTGGCCAAAGACTTTGATAAGGACGTAACGACACTGATGACCATGTATGGAAATATCATGATTCGTGACGACAAAGAACAACTGGGACCGAACCAGAAGGCAGAAGACGAAGCCTGGGACCAGGACATTCGAAATAGAGCAGAAAGAAATGGTCGCAGAAGCTTCGACTGGTCCACCTTCCAGCCCGTGAAGATTGCAGCCGAACCGATGCCGGAAGTGGAAAATGCGGGAGGACAATAAATTTTGGTAACTGGTGGCTAGTGACTGGTGACTAGGAAAAAAGTGACCCAGTTACCAGTCACCAGCCACTAGTCACCCCAAAAACATAGAATCGTATTTCAACATAGAATTGTAGTATAATGAGGAGGACATCTCATGCGGCTTAGACGTAAACCGTGGATTGAAGAAGCCATTAAGAATTACACATCCATTTTATTCCTGGAAGAACCGACGGACATGAAGGGCAAGTGGAGAAGTCAGTTTCCGAAAAGTGACCAGCCGCTTCATGTGGAATTTGGTACCGGGAAGGGACAGTTTATTTCTGGTATGGCAGCCATTCATCCTGATGTGAATTACATTGGCATGGAAGTGCAGGAAGGGGTCATTTACTATGCGGCTCAGAAAGTGGCTGAAAAGGATCCACCTATTTCCAATGTACGCCTCATTCTTGGCGACGTCAGTGAAATTCTAAATATCTTTGACGAAGGCGAAGTGGATGTGATTTACCTCAATTTCAGTGACCCTTGGCCGAAGAAGCGCCACGCGAAACGTCGTCTCACCTATCGGGATTTCCTGAAACGCTATGCGGTAATTCTGAAAGAGGGCGGAGAAATCCGTTTCAAAACCGATAACAAAGACCTTTTTGATTTCTCTTTGGAAGAATTCCGTTCCATGGGATGGGAATTGTCTGATGTCACTTACGATCTTCATGCAGCACCGGTGGCTGGTGATGTGGAGACTGAATATGAAGAGAAATTTTCCAGAAAGGGGAACCTCATATGTCGTCTCGTAGCGAGACGTCCCTCGCAGACACAAAGTACGTGCCAGAATCCTTAAAGTGGATGTTTGTGGTAGCCGGCGTACTGATTACCCTTGGGGCGCTCAATGTCTATAGTGCTACCTATTATATGAATATGGAATCAGGGGTCAATCCCTATACCCATTTGGGCAAACACCTCGTTTATCTGGTCGGCAGTATTTTTGCTGGTATGGCTTGTGCCAAATGTCCTAAAAAGCTCATCCGGAAGGGAGCTTGGTTGTGGGTTCTTATCACCCTATGCTTATTGCTTCTGGTCATGGTGGCCGGGCGCACCGTCAATGGGGCCACTCGCTGGATTTATTTTGCAGGCGTCTCTCTGCAGCCATCAGAAATAGCCAAAGTGACAGGACTCATTTGGGCTTCTTCCTATTTGGCAAAGCAAATCGAGCATCATGAAAAAGTCAGTATCATTATGAGTTTCATTCGACCTTTCTTTTTCTTTTTGAGTCGAGAAAAGAAAAATTCCTTTCGGACCATGCTGAAACATTTTATTCCCATCTATGGTCCTCTGGTGATGGCCGCTTTTGTACTGAAACAGCCGGACATGGGAACCGCTGTGATTATTCTCATGTTTCCACTGCTACTGTACATTTTGGCAGGACTTCCTATTTGGGAATTTATCGCTGGCATGGGAGTTGTTTCTTTTGGCGGTGCCATTTTGATTCTGGCCGAGCCCTACCGCTGGGACCGCGTCAAAGTCCTGTGGGACCCATTTCCTTTTGCTAGAGATGAAGGATACCAGACCGTGCAGAGCTTGATTGCCGTTGGGTCCGGGGGCTTCTTTGGACAGGCCGGTGGGGAAGGCATGTCGAAATTCTTGTACTTGCCAGAGCAATACACAGACTTTGCTTTTGCCGTGTTCAGTCAGGAATTTGGCTTCGTAGGCGCTATGGTATTGGTCTTGTTATACCTGGCGTTTCTCTTTACCGGCTTTTCTGTGGCGAGCAAACTAAAAGAAACCTACGCCATGCTTCTGGTCTATGGATTGACGTTGCTCATTACCGTGCAAGGACTGATCAATATCGCCATGGTTATTGGCTGCTTCCCCGTCACTGGCGTGCCGCTTCCCTTTATTTCCTTCGGCGGTACCTCCCTTCTAATTAATATCATGGCCCTGGGCCTCATCTTCGGCACCACCGTGCAAAGCCTCAAACAGAGCGATATGGAAGAACGGAAACGCCGCATCGCCGCTATGGAAGGCAGAGGTGCCTCCTTTAGCGAGTTGAATCGGGCGATCTATCGGTGAAACGATGTGAGTCATTGGCGATTCATAATGCTGATTCAAAGGTCATATGTTTTCAGAATACATTTTAGTCAGTTGTCATTATTACGCTTGTTGAAAGGTTATGATTCTACTGACATTGTTTTATTAACAAATACAAAATACCGCTAGCATCAAGGTTATAAAAGGTTACTCTTTTTGGAAGAATATAACCTTTTATAACCTTGATGCTAGCGGTATTTTAATTTTGTTAATAAAAAGAAAGAATCATAACCTTTTGACAAGCCGTAGAATGACAATTGTCTAAAATGTATGTAGCAATAGATACCCTTTCTTCTAGCGTATGTTGCTATGAAGACACCGAATAATTTTTCTTGCAATATCTATCGCTTCTAACATAGAGGGATATTTTCCTCCGCTATACAGTATCCATGCCAAAGATAGCATTTGAATTTCATGGGCTGATAGCGTAGGAGAAAGTGCCAAGTCTTCCCAGTGGAAATATTGGGTTTCCAGTTGGTGATGCACAAAAGAAGTGAGATAGAAACCCTCTTTGACTACGAAGATGACACTCCCTGATAAGTGCAATCTGTCAGCAGCCAAGGCCAGGCGTCCGGTATCTGCTATAGAGCGGACCAGGACCAGGACAGGAAAAGGGGACCTGTTGCTTATCGAAGTTTCTTTTGCTGGAAATTTTTGTGCCATTTCTTGACAGGCACACACCCAGGGCGATGAAGGTGGAAGGAAAGAAAGAATGGTCACATCAGCTGCAGATGGCACCGCTGATACATTTTGCGTGAGGGAATCCAGATTTCCTGTGATATCAAAGGGGGAATCCAGGAACTCAAGGCTTAGAAGAGAAATATTTTTTCGCAATGGACCAGGTCACTCCTAAAGATTGCTGTAGTAGAAAGAAATATAACGCCCGCTGGGGATGGAGTACCCAAAACAATTTCCGAATCGGTGCCAAAGGCTGCCAACCATCGGTTGGATTCACTTTCTTAGTGGGATGGTGCTCCGATTCCTTCTTGCCTAACTGATGGGCGAAAAACAGCGCCGCCAGGGCCATACATAAGGCTTTTACAAACGATTTTTTATCATCCATAGAACTCACCTCGCTATGGGTATCATAACAGAGAAATTTTGCTTATGCAAATGGGGCGAGAAAAGTGTAATATAGGTGGTGGCTGGGGTTCTGTAGCGATGGCTTGGCTGTTGGAACATGGAGATGGAATGGGTATGTGAGGTTCTGTAGTGGTAGCATAGATAGTGCAACATATCAAGGTATCGACTATCAAAAGGTTCTGGCTCCGCGAAAATCGATAGATTTTCAATGGAGCCAGAACCCTGAGAACCCTGAGAACCCTGAGAACCCTGAGAACCCTGAGAACCCTGA
>SAMEA104315425__coassemble_1646_pt1 | contig 11159 bp, 6 predicted proteins | sample SAMEA104315425__metabat2_low_PE_033 | metagenome-assembled genome bin SAMEA104315425 (sample SAMEA104315425) | gut metagenome | biome: Monkey gut; feature: monkey-associated habitat; material: faeces | place: China | collected 2013
CCACTAGCGGAATCATGTCTATTAACGCAAATCCTTAACTTAACAGCATTACTTTGATAAGCGGTCTATTTGATTTGTTACATAGCAGAAATCATAGAGTATAACCCTTTTTCGCTATCATTGTATTCCAGATGAAACATACCGCTTAAAAATATTATTTCTCCACCTTCGCGGTATTTTCTTTCAATCCAGGGAAATCGAGGGTAGCGAACAGATTGGACAGGGTTTCATTCTTACGAATTTGCTGGATGGAACCATCTTCGTGAACCATAATTTCCTGGTGACGGAGACGGCCATTGTAATTGTACCCCATGCTGTGACCATGAGCGCCGGTATCGTGAATGACGATGAGGTCACCCATTTCAATTTCTGGCAATTCTCTCTGGATAGCAAATTTATCGCAGTTTTCGCACAGAGAACCGGTCACATCGTACACGTGATCCTTCGGCGCATCAGCCTTGCCCAGCACAGTGATATGATGGTACGCACCATACATACCTGGACGCATCAGGTCAGCCATGCAAGCATCGGTGCCGATGTAGTCTCTGTAAATGTGTTTGTAATGAATGGCTTTAGTCACCAGGAAGCCGTAAGGGCCAGTGACCATACGTCCACATTCAAAGGAAATACGGGTATGGTCGAAACCTTTGCCAGCCATTTTTTCGTCGAAGAGTTTCTTTGCCCCTTCGCCCAAGCCTTCCAGGTCCACCGGATCCTGTTCCGGACGGTAAGGAATACCGATGCCGCCGCCGAAGTCGATAAAGGAAACAGTAACACCCAGTTTTTCCTTAATTTCATTGGCCAAGTCAAACATCATGCTGATGGTGCCCAGAAGGCCTGGCAGCTGCAGTTCTGCAGAAATAACCATGGTGTGAATGCCGATATAGGAAATACCTTTATTCTTTGCCCATTCTACAGCCTGCAGGAGCTGCGGACGGGTCATGCCATATTTTGCTTCTTCCGGTTTGCCGATGATGTCGTTCCCACGAGCCATGTCCGGTCCTGGGTTGTAACGGAAGCAAATTTTTTCCGGTACCATCTGAAGACGTTCCATGTCGTCCAGGTTGGAAATATCGTCCAGGTTCATAATAGCGCCCAGTTCATAGGCCTTCTTAAATTCTTCATCAGGGGTATCGTTGGAAGAAAATACAATGTTATCTCCTGTGATACCTACGGTTTCAGACAGAACCAATTCTGCCATGGAGCTGCAGTCTGCACCGACATTCAGTGTTTTCAGACTCTTCATGATCCAAGGATTTGGGGTGGCTTTCACGGCGAAGTATTCATGGAAATTGGGATTCCAAGAGAATGCCTTCTGCAGCCGTTTCATATTTTCCAAAATGCCTTTTTCATCGTAAATATGGAAAGGTGTGCCATAGGTGGCAGCAACCTGGCGAATCAATTCATCACTAAATGGAATTTTCTTTTCGTTCATCCGGCGGGACCTTCTTTCTGGGAAAGCAGTGACTAGTAGACTGGTGACTGGTGACTGGGGGGGTGAATCCCTAGTCACTAATCAACAGTCACGAATCATCAAACTTCCTAATATATCGTGATAGTTAGATGTTTTATTATAACATAGAGGAATTGGGATTGCCTAGGACTTTTTAGTTAGAAGTGAAAAGTGAAGTAATGGTAGCGACGCATAAATTATAAAGTGCCCGCTTATAAAAGGTTATTATTCTGCTGCTTCATTTTTCTAACATTTAGCAGCTATGGCGTGAGACAAGGTTATAAAGGTTACAAAAGGTTATGGGATTTCCGCTAGTGACATAACATTTTATAACCTTTTATAACCTTTTTAACCCAGTCGCAAGTCCTGTTTTTTTCTATGTTATAAAGAAGAAAATTGCACAATCATAACCTTTTATATTTGCGGCGCTTCCAAATATTGTGCGCCGCCACCTTCACTCCTCACTCCTCATTCCTAACTCCTCACTGCATTAAAAAGGGTGTGAAAGCAAAGAGCCTCCACACCCTTTTCTTGCCAAAGAATTATTTATTATCTGCGTTTGCTACGGCTTTCTTACTGTATTCTTCGGTCCATTTCTTGAAGTTGCCATTGTCGGTATTTTCTTTGATCACTTCATTCACTACAGCCAGGACGTCTTCATTGCCCTTCTGGATAGCAGCAGCGGAGTTCTTCACTGCATTCGGGAATTTGATATCCGAAAACATCAGGTCATCGTTGAAAATCACGTACTGCTGGCCTACGATTCCTTCCACAACCAAGCCATCGACTTTACCATGTTTCAGTTCCAGTACCACTTCCGGCACATGAGCCAGACCTACGATTTTCGCATCTTTGATCTGTTCCTTAGCCAGTGCTTCCTGTGTGGTGGACTTCTGAACACCGATGGTCTTGCCATAGAGGTCTTCTACCTTCTTGTACTTATCAGCGTCATCTTTTCTGATAATTACCATCTGTTCTGTTGGCAGATAGTTATCAGAGAAATCCATGGTCTTCTTACGTTCATCGGTGGGGTTGATACCAGCGATAGCCAAATCCACCTTGCCACTGGTGAGAGAGGTGAGCAATGCCTGGAAATTCATATCCTGCACTTCCAGTTTAACGCCCAGTTTATCGGCCACCTTCTGTGCCAATTCCATATCGATACCGATGACTTTCTTTTCGCCAACGGAGGTATCTACAAATTCATATGGCGGGTAACCGGAAGCGGTACCAACCACCAATTTGCCTTCCTTCTTAATCTTCTGCATCAGCGGGCTTTCTTTCTGTGTGCTAGCCTGAGAAGAAGCAGCCGGTTTGCTGTCCCCACCGCAACCTGCCATAGTAAAGGCAGCCGCTGCTGCCATCCCCAATACTGCCAATTTGAAAAGTTTGCTCTGTTTCATCATGTTCATGCACCCCTTCTTTGATATGTTGCTCAGGTTACTCAAGTTTCCAAGGTCTCTAACGTTTCTCCAATGTGCTAATCAGCGCTAGTACTAACATCTCATTCGAGGAACCTAAGAACCCTTAGAACCCTTAGAACCTTCAGAACCCTTCCATTACTATGAAAAACATCCCTACTCGCTCAAGCCATAAACGACATGATCCATTTTCGGGCCTTTGTTTTTGTATGCATAAATGATAGCATGTTTATACACGTATGTCAATATTTATTCATAAATTTCTTTGTTTTATTCAGAATTGTTTCTATTTAAATGAATATTATATATGAAATAGATTGAAAATAATTCGATTTTATCGAATGTAAATTAATTTCTTATAATTCATCTTGAATATACAAAATATACACGCAACAAAACGCTTAACGACTCTTGCTTGTCCCCAAATAAAAAAGCGATTATTTCATTATTGAAAATAATCACTTTTCATGCATTCAAATTGTGAAGTTAAGAAATACCGTATGAAATCCCATCGTCATTTTGACCGATGGGATTCGTGCTAAATATCAAAAAGATGCAAGCGACTATGTTAGACAGAAGTGGAGAAATCTTGTGACTCTTTCGATAATCTCGCTAGAGTCACAAGATTTCTCCACATTTGTTCAACATGGTCCTGAACTACCCGATAGTACCAGAAAGCATGAATCCCATCGGTCGAAATGACAGATTACGCTAGGGAAACGCATAGTCACTATCTACTCATCCTAAAAAACATAAAGCTGCGGTGCTTTCAAACTTTATTGCGCCGCCACCACCACTCCTCACTCCTAATTCCTCACTCCTCACTGCTTTTCCCATACACATCCCATTCCAGTCCCATGGTGCGGTACTGCTGGTCGGCGCTGTGTTTCTGCAGCAGGTAAATATCCTTATCCTGTTCTTCGTTCTGGCGAAGCGCTGTTTCTGCTTCGTAACGAATGTCGTTCAGTTGGTCATCGTAGGCAGAGGATTCTACATTCATCATTCGTTCTTGCAAGTCGGTAATGAGGAATTGCTGGTACACCACCATGGCTATTAAAAGCACCACAGTGATATACAAGTATTTCCTATCTTGCCACTTGATTGTTTCTTTCCAGTCTTTCATGAAGATTCCTATTTTCTCATTTCATCATCCAACTTCGTATTGTCGTTCAGAAGTGTCAGATGGTCCTTGGTGAATTCAATCCACAGGCGCGCAGCACGGGAGAGGTAGCGGCCTTTTTTCCAAATGGCATACAGATGGTGGGTCATTCTTGGTTCGGTCATGACACGGGTCACCACGCGGCTGTCTTCGCTATTGTGCGGGCACAGGCGAGATGGCAGGATGGCTACGCCCAGGCCGCTGGCTACGGTCTGCAGCATCAGTTCGCGCTGGCTGGTTTCAAATACGATTTTTGGTGTGAAGCCAATTTTCTTGCAGTTGGAGAGAATGTCGTCATGCAGGTTGAAATCATCCCGGTACAGCACCAGCGGGTAGTCGGCCAGAAGTTTCATAGGCACCACTTTATTTTCTTCCAGCGGGTAACCTTTCGGCATGACCACGCACATTTCATCTTCGGACAGGAAGAAGGATTCGAAATCTTTATTTGGAATGGTGCAGATGATTCCCACATCGATGATGCCTTCCTGCACGGAGGTTTCAATCACTTTGGAACCGTGTTCATAGAGTTTGATAGCAATTTGCGGATAATTTCTCTTAAATTCCCCTAAGAGTTTCGCAAATACATGGGCATCGGTAATCGGCGGCAGGCCAATTTCGATGGTGTCCTGTTTCAGATTGAATTCGTTTTCAAAGTCCTGTTTCAAGTGTTCAAAAACAAAAAGACACCGCTTGGCATAGTTTAAGAAAATGGTTCCTGGCGCAGTGATTTCCACTGTTTTCGCATTACGAACAAACAGTGTCACCCCCAGTTCATCTTCCAGTGACTTGATCATGCGGCTGATGGCTGACTGTGAAATATGAAGATTGCGAGCGGCTTTACTGAAACTTTTCTGTTCTGCCACTTCCATGAAATATTTTAAATGTCTATAATCCATAATCTCTCCCCCTGCTGCTCTGTTTCTGATTATGTGTAGATGAAAGGTTACTCAATGAAAGGTTACTCAGGTTGCTAAAGGTTCTAAGGGTTCTGAAGGTTCTGAAGGTTCTCGAATAGGATGAATACGTTTACGTCCATACACACATCCGAGAAGCCATAAAGCATGACTATGCCTAATGGTTTTAGGGTTTATTCTCCGAGTTCATCATTGCCAACTAGCACGTCCAGGAAATACTATTGGTTTAAGGTTTATAAGCGCTCCTACCCCTCAGCCTCAATGAATAGCCAGCGATCATTCACCACATTCGAGAAACCTGAGAACCCTTTGAACCTTCAGAACCCTTAGAACCTTGTCAATTGCACCAACTGCCACAAGCGGTACCACCTCGCAAGAGACTTCCCCATCTCTTACAAGTTCCAGTTCTTGTATAAAATCCTTCTTTCCTCTATAATATAGATGTGTCTAGAAGGACACAGCTGGCATGTATGACTAAAAGATGAATTCCATAGAATCAACTATGCATATTTATCATAATTACATTGTACATAATTCCCAGCGATTCTGCAAGAGAAAGAGCAATGAAAAGGTCAGTATGTTACGTTACGGATTAGCGTAAATAGGTATGATTTTGCTTGATATGACAGGTTGCTCAAGTTTCTTAGGTAGCTCAGGTTCCCCGAATATGCCTATGGGCACTAGCGTCACTAACTCGTTCGAGAAACCTGAGTAACTTGAGCAACGTGAGTAACCTGAGCAACCTTTTCTTCAAGCGAAACCATCGCATATGACGCTTAATCAGGTATTTCTCTTTCTCTTGCTTTTTTACAAAAAAGGAGTGTTAATCTGTGAGAAAAGTAAAAACAATGGATGGCAATACAGCCGCTGCGTATATTTCCTACGCATTCACAGAAGTCGCTGCCATTTATCCGATCACCCCATCTTCTCCGATGGCGGAAGAAGTGGATGAATGGTCCGCCCACGGTAAGAAAAATATTTTCGGTGACACCGTACACGTTGTCGAAATGCAGGCCGAAGGCGGCGCTGCAGGCGCTTTCCATGGTTCCCTGCAGAGCGGTGCTCTGACCACCACCTATACCGCATCCCAAGGGATGCTCCTCATGGTTCCAAACATGTACAAAGTCGCTGGCGAACTGCTTCCGGGCGTTTTCCACATCGCTGCTCGTGCTCTGGCAAACCATGCACTGTCCATTTTCGGCGACCACCAGGACGTGATGAGCGCTAGAGCCACCGGCTGTGCTATGCTGGCCGAAGCCAACGCGCAGGAAATCATGGACCTGGCTGGTATTGCTCACTTGGCAGCTATCAAAGGACGCGTTCCTTTCATCAATTTCTTCGATGGCTTCCGTACCAGCCATGAAATTCAGAAAGTAGAAGTACTGGACTATGACGAACTGGCTCCTCTGATTGACCAGAAAGCACTGGCAGAATTCAGAGCCAGAGCATTGAACCCAGACCATCCAGTTATTCGCGGCACCGCTGAAAACCCAGATGTATATTTCCAACACTGCGAAGCAGCGAACCCCTTCTACAATGCCCTTCCGGATATTGTCCAGGGTTACATGGATAAAATTTCTGAAATCACTGGCAGAAGCTACCACCTCTTTGACTACTATGGTGCGCCCGATGCTGACCGCATCGTCATTGCCATCGGTTCTGTCACTGATATCTGCAAAGATGTCACTGACGCTCTCAATACCCATGGCGAAAAAGTAGGTGTCCTGAACGTTCACCTCTATCGTCCATTCTCTGTGAAACATTTCTTGGACCAGATTCCTGCTACAGTCAAGAAAATCGCTGTACTGGACCGCACCCGTGAACCAGGCGCTATCGGCGAACCACTCTATCTGGATGTGGTATCTGCCATCGCTTCCTCCGGCCGTGCCATCAAAGTATGCGGCGGTCGCTACGGCTTAGGTTCCAAAGACGTGATTCCGGAAGATATCATGGCTGTATATGAACATCTGAAGGAAGAAACACCACGTCACAACTTCACCCTGTCTATTAAGGATGACGTGACCAACCTGTCTCTGGCTCCCGTTCCGGTACCGGAAGTTCCAAGCAAACTGGTTTCCTGCAAATTTTGGGGCTTCGGTTCCGACGGCACCGTTGGTGCGAACAAGAGCGCCATCAAAATTATTGGCGACCACACCGACCTCTATGCCCAAGGCTATTTCGCTTACGACTCCAAGAAATCCGGCGGCGTCACTATTTCCCACCTTCGCTTCGGACCGGACCCGATCAGAAAACCATACCTGATTCGTAAAGCAGACTACATCGCCTGCCACCGTCCGTCCTACATTTATAAATACGACCTGCTTCGTGGCTTCAAGCCAGGCGGCATTTTCCTTCTGAACTCCCCATGGAGAAAAGAAGACCTAGACAAAGTGCTCCCGGCTGCGATGAAACGCAAACTGGCGGCTCTCAAAGCCAAATTCTACATCATCGATGCTTTTGAAATTGCCAAGAACATCGGCCTTGGCGGTCGTATCAATATGATTATGCAGTCCGCTTTCTTCCATCTGACCCACATCATTCCTGATGCAGATGCAGTGAAATACCTGAAAGATGCCAACGAAGCCTCCTACGGCAGAAAAGGCCAGAACGTGGTAGACATGAACAACGCCGCTGTCGATGCAGGCATGACCGGTATCGAAGAAGTGGAAATCCCAGCAGAATGGGAACACGCAACCACCGGTGGCTCCATTGCCAGAGTGGCTCGCCCAGACTTTGTGAAAAACGTCTGCGACGTCATGAACCGCCAGGAAGGGGACGATCTCCCTGTTTCTACTTTCAAAGGCATTGAAGATGGCACCTTCCCGTCCGGCACTTCTAAATATGAACGTCCATCTGCTGCCATCATGATTCCTGAATGGATTCCAGAAAACTGTATCGGCTGTAACCAGTGCGGCGTCGTTTGCCCCCATGCAGCCATCCGTCCATTCCTGGTAACTGAAGACGAAGCAGCCAATGCGCCAGAAGGCTTCATTGTGAAAGACTTCAGAGGCCCAGTAAAAGGCTTGAAATACCGCATCGTAGTAGATCCAGAAGACTGCTACGGCTGCGGCATCTGCGCTAATACCTGCCCGGCTCCGAAGAAAGCCCTGGTGATGAAACCAGCAGAAACCGAACTTCCGAAACAGAATCTGTGGGACTATGCAAAGAGCCTGCCGGCTAGACCGAACCCGATGGGCAAGAAAAACCTCAGAAGCGCTATGTTTGAACCAACCTACTTTGAATTCTCCGGTGCTTGCGCTGGTTGCGGCGAAACCCCATACATCAATATGGTAACCCGCCTCTTCGGCGACCGCATGATGATTTCCAACGCTACAGGCTGCTCCTCCATTTACGGTGCCAGCGCTCCATCTATGCCATACACCAAGAACAGCAAAGGCCAGGGACCGGCTTGGGCTAACTCCCTCTTTGAAGACAATGCTGAATACGGTCTGGGCATGCACCTGGGCGAAGCCAAACTGAGAAGCCGCCTCACCGAAAAGCTGGAAGCTCTCCTCCCAGCTGCGGAAGGGGATGTCAAGACCGCCATGGAAGAATGGCTGGCTAAGAAAGACATCGGCGAAGGCACCAGAGACAGAGCTGACGCTTTGGACGCTGCCCTCACCGCTGCTGTAGCAGCTCACCCAGAATACCAGGAACTGCTGGACCTGAAAGACCACTTCGTCAAGAAATCTCAGTGGATCTTCGGCGGCGACGGCTGGGCTTACGATATCGGCTTCGGCGGCCTCGACCAGGTTCTCGCTTCCGGTGAAGACGTGAACGTTCTGGTACTGGATACCGAAGTATACTCCAACACCGGCGGACAGTCCTCCAAGTCCACCCCAGCTGCTGCTATCGCTAAATTTGCAGCTTCTGGCAAAAAGAACAAGAAGAAAGACCTGGGCATGATTGCCGTTTCCTACGGCTACATCTACGTAGCACAAATCGCCCTCGGCGCTGATATGAACCAGGCATTCAAAGCCATCAGCGAAGCAGAAGCCTATCCGGGACCATCCCTCATCATTGCTTACGCACCATGCATCAACCACGGCCTCAAAGCCGGCATGGGCAAATCTTCTGAAGAAGAAAAACGAGCTGTGGAATGTGGTTACTGGTGCAACTGGCGCTACAACCCGCAGCTTCTGGAACAGGGCAAAAACCCATGCCACCTGGATAGCCGCGAACCAAAAGGCAACTTCCGTGAATACCTCATGGGTGAAGTTCGCTTCGCATCCCTGGCCAAACTCTTCCCAGACAAAGCAGAAGAACTCTTTGAAAAGACCGAAAGAGATGCTAAACAGCGCCGTGAAAACTACGTCCGCATCCAGAAATCCTACGACATGGAACTGGCTGAAAAGAAATAGTTTAGTTTACGGTTAACGGTTGACTGTTTACGGTTAACAGTTGACGGTTGGCGGTTAACAGCTGACAAGAAAAAACTCGCAAGAAATATCACTTCGATATCTCTTGCGAGTTTTTTGTTGATAGTTGTTGGTTGTCTGTTGTTGGTTGTTGGTTTATACTCCGAGTTCTTTTGATACAATCCGCACAAAAGCAAATCCTCATTGGTTTACGGTTTAAGGGTTATTATTCAAACTTCCCACCTTAGAAATATCATTTTATAGCGATACACGCTAGTCTTAAGTAGCATCTAAAGCCAATTGCTAATCCATTTATATACTCATAGACTCTGAAGGTTTCACCATAACGTCATTTCGACCGGTTGCATTAGTGCTTAATGATGTAGTAGTAATGAAACTGGATGTGTCGGAGAGTGGAGAAATCTATCAGTACTAGAGGGAAGGGCTAGCTGACACATATCATAGTAGCTCGATAGAGCTGCGTTTCTCGCTTCGCTCAAAATCTTGTCTCACCGTTATGATTTGAATCAGAAAGCCCTTACCGCTAGTGCTTTGAGATTTCTCCGCTCTCCGACATATCCAATTTCATATCATATGTTTCAGTTCGCACGAATACGACCGGTCGAAATGACGGTACAGAGATAATACCGCTTTTCTAAACAAAAGTATGACTCGAAGAAACTGATGTCCTACGGACCTATCATTGATATTTAATACCGCTTGACGATTGATTCTATCAATGCAAACTGGTATTTCCAAGGTGGAAAGTTTCAGTTATTATATAAACCCTAAACCATTGCCACTTTTATATCGACGAGTTGTCAACAAAAGAACTCGGCACGTAAACCAACAACCAACAACTAACAACTAACAACAACGCACACAAAAAGACCGCAGATACGCTCTACGGTCTTTTCTCATTTCATATATTATTTCTGTGTCAAATCAGCGGTCTTTGCCCCAATAAGGTGCAACAAATCATCCGGTGCGAGCACCACTTGCCGGCCTCGCTGTCCTGCGCTGATACTGATAGCTTCGTGGTTATGGCAGCTTTCATCAATGAAGGTAGGAAATTCTTTTTTCATACCGATAGGAGAACATCCTCCACGAAGGTATCCAGTCAGTCCTGGTAATTCTTTTACATGAATCATTTCTACGCTTTTATTGCCACTGACCCGCGCTGCTGCTTTGAGATCGATTTCTTTTTCAGAAGGCAAGCAAAATACCACCGGACCGGTTTTATCCCCTTTGGTCACAATAGTTTTGAACACCATATCGGGATCATAACCCAGTTCTTCTGCAGCATGTACCCCAGAGAGGTTGTCCTCATCATAGTCATAGGACTTGGTTTCATAATGAATTTTTTCTTTATCCAGGATACGCATCACATTGGTCTTTTTTTCTTTCTTCGACATGTTCTTTCTCCTTTGTTGGTTAGTGACTAGTCACCAATAGAATAAATACCAAAAAAGCCGGAGCATATGCTCCGGCTCACTTTTCTAATTGGTGCCGAGGACCGGAATCGAACCGGTACGAATCTCACGATTCGAGGGATTTTAAGTCCCTTGCGTCTGCCAGTTCCGCCACCCCGGCAGGTATATATACATTGTCAGATAAAATACATATGGAGGCGGCACCCAGAATCGAACTGGGGATAAAGGTTTTGCAGACCTCTGCCTTACCGCTTGGCTATGCCGCCATATGGAGCGGAAAACGGGACTCGAACCCGCGACCCCAACCTTGGCAAGGTTGTGCTCTACCACTGAGCTACTTCCGCGCTGGCGACCCGGATCAGATTTGAACTGACGATCTCCGCCGTGACAGGGCGGCATGTTAGACCACTACACCACCGGG
>SAMEA104315425__coassemble_1773_pt1 | contig 10447 bp, 12 predicted proteins | sample SAMEA104315425__metabat2_low_PE_033 | metagenome-assembled genome bin SAMEA104315425 (sample SAMEA104315425) | gut metagenome | biome: Monkey gut; feature: monkey-associated habitat; material: faeces | place: China | collected 2013
ACCCTGTATAAAATTGAAATGATTTGACGTAAAAGTGAAACGATAACAAAAAATGGATTAAACAATGTAAAAAGTTGTAAATTAAGAGCAGAGGAAATCGTTCGGTAAAATCAGCATTTCAAAAAAAACAGAAATACTATAGGCACTGCAAAATGCATGATTTCTAAGAATCAAAAAAGCATCACACTTTTTCAAGAAAGTATGATGCAAAATGAATAGAGTAGAAATTGTATTAGTAGCAGGTAAGAATCAAATCTTCTCAATTGCTTTCCTTAATTGACGTAAAGTCTTGTGAGTGTAGACACCATTAGTAACATCGTTACGACTATGGCCTAATATCATTTTTCGAGCATTATCATTTACATCTGCATTATCTAACCAGGTAGCGCAAGTATGGCGGGTATCATGCGGCTTATGCTTCTCGCCATGGATTAGCTTCATGATTTTCTTGAATAGCCGACTAAAGCGACTGTAATTATAAGGAGACCCTTCTGGAGTGCTAATTAAATATTCACCAGGAACAGAAAGTCTATTTTCTACCAATGGCCAAATGCGACTATGTATAGGAATGGTGCGAATACCAGCCGCTGTTTTGGATTTCCGAATACGAATGAAACGCTGCCGTTTATTAATATCAGATTTTTGAAGTGAGCGCAATTCTCCATTTCGCATGCCGGTATAGATAAGAATCAAGATGATATCGACTCCAGGAATATCTAGCATGGACCATAATTGATTCACTTTTCTTTTGCTAATCGCATGGTGTGGATTAATTGCTTTGTTTTTGCCAATGCGAATAAGTCCTGTGAAATCTCGATTAGTATATTCCATCTTGCGCGCATAAGCAAAAAGAAGAGACAACAAATTTCTTACCTTCTTTTTACTGGCATAGGAAAGATCATGCATTCCGTCAATCACTTCCTGCAAATGGTGATATCTAATCTCGCAAACTGGTAAATCATATAAAAGAAAACAATGCTTATAAGCAGATCCGTATCCGCTGATGGTGCTTTCAGAAACATGACAATATTCTATATGCTTAGGTTTCCATCTTAAATAGAGCTCAGCGAATGTGATTTTAGAAAGGCGGGATAGACCATGAGATTTATTGTAATCCACCTGATAAGCCATAGCTTCAAGCTTGGTAGAGAAATACCCAAGAGCCTTTTGCTTTCCATTAACTGTGATCATAAATACAAAAGGTTTCCGCCGTGAACCACCTAATAGTTTAATGGTCCCGTATCCATTTGGATTTTTCATATATATCAACTCCAATCTAGGAGCTAGTGTAAAGGAGATTAGCTTATGAATGAAGCCCTATCTATTGAAAATCAAGACCTGATTTATATTTCAATCTATGACAAAGAGACCGGAGAGCGGAAAACATCTTTTGTGACAGGAATTCATGCAGAAACAGCAGAAGGACTGCAGAAAATAGCGAATGAACAGTATCCGGATGATATCCGCTTAATGCAAACTGCTTCTGAATACAACAATGCATTGCAAAATGAGCTGATTTATAAAAATGGGGAACTAGTAAGCAAACCGGCCCCAACAGAAGATGAATTACGAGAACAACAGTTGTCAGCACTTGATAATGAATACTCAACAAAAATTAGCGAAGTCGAAGTAGAAATGGCAAAAGCTAAAGCAATTGAAGATGAAGACTACTATCAAGACCTAAAAGAGCAACGCGAAGAACTTGTAACTGAATATACCGGGAAAAGGGAGGCTATCTAAATGGAAAGATGCTTTTTGTGTCACAGAAAGATGGATATGAAAACCGGACTTTGTACAAATCCAAAATGTATCAGAAGTAAGCCATTGGAACCAAAAGATAAAAAAGAAAGTGGGGAAGAAAAGAAATGAGTATCGAAAAATGTCTTAGATTTAAAGAAGATGGATTCGGGAACTGGGATGATAGTGCTAAACCGACTACACCAGCACAGATGTATCAGTACACCAAAAACCAAAACAATGTTCTTCTGCAATTAGCATCAAAATGTTGGCAACCAGGCACTTCATATTCTATTGGAGATGTTGTATCTACTTCGAGCATGGGCGGCTATTTCGCTCGGTGTACTAAAGCAGGGAAGAGTTCTGATGCAGAACCGACATGGAAGAAAGATGGTAGTACAACTGATGGGACAGTGACGTGGGCAGTATATCGCCTTGTATTAGCTGATATGCTTGAATCATTAATAGCACCAATCATTTTAAAACGGTTCCCGGTAGGCACAATCATAGAATCCGAGAAAAACGTAAATCCAGGAACGTACATTGGAGGCACATGGGAACTCATGCCAGCAGGTTATGTAACAATTTCCGCTGGGACATATACAGAAACGCAAGATGGTAAAGCAGTAGCATACAACTTCGAGGCCGGGGAAACCTACGGTGAAGCAGCCCATAAATTAACTGTCGGAGAATCAGCATCTCATAATCATACCAGGGGAAATATGGAAATTACTGGCATGATTCGTGTATATAACGAGTTTAACTATGACAATAACACAGCAAATACTGACGCATTTAAGGGGGCATTTTATCACACTGGTAATGCCGAATATCCTACTAATACAAATCAAGTTGGTGGAAAACTGGACGGCATTTGGAATGTAAATTTTGCTGCCAGCAAAACTTGGACAGGCAGCACTTCTAGTGTCGGCGGCAATGGCTATCATAATAATTTACAACCATCAAGAGCTGTGTATAGATTTAGGCGTATTAGCTAATTCTTCTGAATCTGTATACAGCTTTAGAAGGCTGCAAATTATTGTGATAACTTCCACTTCCAATTGAGTTTGTTACATTCTGTTTAAGTGTACCAGTATATTTACTGCCATTTCTGTTTAGTGCATTTTCAAAATTCCAAACATATTGACCATTTCCGGCAGTACCAGTACTCCATCCGCTATATCCGCCTACAGGATACTGCATTGCATGTGTTGGTAATTCCCCGACAGTCATTAGATACGTTTAAATCGGTAAACAGCATTTGATGGCTGTAGGTTATTGTGAAAAAGGGAACCACCAGCGTTTCTGACTAGGAAAGAGTGTTCGCCTTGATTATTCTTTGCCCATGTTTGATATCTTAATGCATCATTTCCGTTTGAGTCTTCTCCATAACCACAAAATATATCATGTGTATGAGAGGGCATTTCCCCGACAGCTAAGCGGTACGCCTAAACCGATAGACTGCTTTTGAAGGCTGCATATTATTATGATAAGTGCCATTGCCTTGATTATTCGTATAAATATATTTTGAAGCAGTATTTGTCCAGCCCATATATGCTGCTTTCGGGATTGTCCCACCACTTATTTTTCCATCACTTTCATGTTTTGCATCAACAATTGGGTTACTATCTTTATTGCCCGTAGGTAGATATTCCATATGTGAGTGAGTAGCCAATTCCCCGACAGCTAAGCAGTACGCCTGAAACGATAAACCGCCTTAGACGGTTGCAAATTGTTATGAAATGAATTACCGCCCGCACTACCCGTTGAGTAAGTCATTTGATTAGTTGCCTCATTTGAATTAGTGCAAACAATATTGTCCTTTGATATATCACGTTCGGAAAATAGATGTGGTGTATCAAGATATGTATGTGAATGTGCTGGCATTTCCCCGACAGCTATGAGATACGACGAAATCTATATGTAGCATGTGATGATTGGATGTTGCTATGATATTGCCCATTTCCAATTCTATTAAATTGTGCACCACCAATAGTTTTAGTTTCGCCTTCACGGGAATAATCACTGCCTGCTTGGATACCATTAGACTCACCATTATTATTTCCCATGCGCACTGCAAACGGTTGACCATGAACTAATGACGGTGTAAATACTGGCAATTCCCCGACAGCTATGCTGTACGCCGAAACCTATATACGGCTTTTGAAGGCTGTAGGTTGTTATGATATTGGTTGCCACCTTCTGAAAGGATATTATATCTAGTGCCATTTATGTTATATAGCACACAAGCCCACGGGCTATTCCCATCAGGGCCGCCTTTAGCAAAAAAATTATTATCTTTGTATAGTCTAGTGGAAATCGTTGGCAATTCCCCGACAGCTAAGCAATTCGCCTAAAACGGTAAACTGCTTTTGATGGTTGTAAATTGTCGGCGTATTTTTGGCTATTATTGGTATATACACCGCCAACATATTGTTTTGCGTAAGGTTCAGCATTCGGTACATTAGCACAACATACAGACCATCTACCATATGGAGCAACGTTATTTACTGTATTACTTGCACTAGCTATTGCTACTGAAAGAGACGGAATTTCTCCGACAGTTAGTTATTAGAAAGGAGATTATATGGATGTTGAAAATTTAAAAAATTATATTAGCCATTCATGGGATACATTATCCACATGTTGGCCGGAAAAGCTACTAGTTGGAAGTTTAGGGGCTGCTTTTCAACTTCATGCAGAGCTAATGGTAGCTTTTACTATTTTGATCTTTTTAGATCTATTTACGAAATGGATTGCCTTGGCAAAGCCATTGACAGAACATGCTGGAGTACTAGAAGAGATTCAAGCCATTCCAGAAGCTCATCGTAAAGGAATCATAAGCTCCTATGTAATGAGAACCCGATTTGTAGAAAAGATTATCATCTACTTTCTAGTGGTAATAACCAGTAGTGTAGTAGATATCATTTTTAGGGACTTACACATACCAGCACCATGGTTACAAATGTGTATAGGGTATCTGGCTGCTGTAGAACTGAAATCAGTACTAGAAAATCTGAATGATGCAGGTGTTACAGCACTCGACGGATTAATTGAGAAAATCAAAAGGAGAGGATAGAAATATGAAAGTTATCGATCTGAGTGACTGGAATGATCACATTGATTGGTCACGTATCATTGATGCAGGCGTTGGCGGCGTCATCGTCAAAATCTCCGAAGGGAGAACTCTTGCAGAATTGTACGGGAAGCATATCGCCGGTGCAGAAGCACGAGGAATGCCATGGGGCGTCTATTGCTACACACACGCCCAGACAACCGAAAGAGCAGAGGAAGAAGCTGCTCGAGTGATCCAAGCACTGGATACACTGGGATACGGAGCACCACCACTAGGCATCTGGCTTGATGTAGAGGCACCCGAAACAATTGGGCAAAGCGCAGAAGATGTGACTGCTATCTGCAGTGCTTTCATATCTGCATGCAATGCAGCTGGGTATTCAGCCGGTATTTATGCAAGTCTTTCTACGTTTACTTATTGCATGGATCTGAATGCTTTGGCAGATTATGTACCAGCATGGCCAGCGCAATATGCAAGCACATGCGATTTTCCGAATTGCTTTCCTGGAAGAATTATGGCGGGGTGGCAGTTCACCGATTCTTACGAGATCGATGGACAAAAATATGACATGAGCGAATGGTATTAGCCTTTATGGTTGACATTAGCTACTTGATTAGGAGGCAATCAATGTGGAAAAGAATCGCCTGTATTCTATTGTTGTGTGTATTATTTGTGTTGGTGCCGTTATTTGGGCATACTACGCATGGTGCGGAGATTACGGAGTTGGAGACAGTCACAATGTCGAGAGCACAGTACAACAGGTTGAAAGAGATAATGAATCAGCAGGAAGCCGACTTGAATCTGCAGGAGGAGAAATTGAACGAGCTGAAGGAAAGCTCGACGCAGCAGTCGACAGATCTGATAGACTGTCAGAAAGAATTGATTCAGCTCAAAGCAGAGCTGAATCAGACCAAAGAACAATTAGCGAATGCCAAGAAATCAATCAACGATGCAGAAGCCGCTTTACAGAAGCAGAAAGAATCTTTGCAGACGTTGACAGCAAAAATGAAAAAGGTGGAACATGCACAAGTAATAGCTAAAAGACAGCGAGACTTGTTTGCAGGGGTTGCTCTTATTGCCGTTGGAAAGTTAGTTTTATAGATGCATCACTTCAAAGATATAAAAAAGAGTGCGTACTTATGAAAAATAATCATAAGCACGCACTCTTTTTTATTGATATTATATCATAGCCGATGAATTAAACAGGTACGCAAAACGTTTGATTTTCCGCCCAAAACAAGAAAGTCAAAATTGACCGAAACGCGTAAAACATAGTTACAAACAGGCAAAATTGGAATAAAATTTTCCGCCTTTCTTCCGCCCGGTCACCGAAAAACGCGATTATTTATACAAGAAAACGTAAGAAAGCGTAGGAAAGAATAAGGAAAGAGAGAAAGCATAGATAGTGAGAAAATACGACAAAATCTATCTTTTTATAGGGAAGCTGGACAATTCGATAAAACCGTGCTAAAATAACACTTGCATGAATATTACTTCCGATAACATTAAATTATCGGAACTAATATTATCCCTATAAATAGCTTATTTCTTTACCATATACTGCATGATCTACCGATAATGCATACTTCTTTATAACAAGGTGAATTTAGACATATGGATAATCACTTTTATATCAGAAACTTTATGTCTCAAACGAGGACATCGGACGGTTTATCCAAGAAAAGTCTTTTGTCCCTGGCAGAGACGAAATCAGAAAATACCATTGATGCTTATGAATCGGATTGGAATGATTTTTGTGATTGGTGCCGCTATCACAAACAATCTTCTTTCCCGGCTTCGCCAGAAACTATTGTTAACTATATTAATGACTTGGCAGATTTTGCAAAAGCCGCTACCATTCGTCGGCGAATCAGTGCCATTTCAGAAAATTACAATGCGGCCGGGCAAATGGACACCAATCCTTGTAAGGCCTGGATTGTGAAAGAGGCTCTCATTGGTCTAACCCGTCTCAAAGGGTCCATGCAAAAAGGGAAAACCCCTATTTATTGGGAAGAATTGGAGCAAATGGTGTCCTATATGGATACCAAGACGTTAACAGGGCTCCGTGACAAAGCGTTGCTTCTGTTAGGGTTTATGGGCGCTTTTCGTCGCAGTGAAATTGTAGGGCTAGATGTGGAAGATATCAAGCGGTATCCTCAGGGGATTGTAGTGACCATCAAGAAGTCCAAAACGGACCAAACGCAGCAAGGGCAGCAAGTGGGTATTCCTTATATCAAAGAGAAAGAAATGGATGCCATTCAGGCCTTGCAGGCGTGGGTAAAGGCGGCAGATATCCATACAGGTCCGCTCTTTCGCGGTTTATTAAAAAATGGAAAGGTTTCTTCCCGGCGTTTAAGCGACAAGAGTGTGAATTTGTTGGTTAAGAAATATATCGCGTTGATCGGATTGGACCCAGAGTTGTATGGTGCCCATAGTCTTCGCCATGGTTTTGCCACTTATGCGGCTTTGCATGGTATCGAAGAGCGATTGATTATGAAACAAACCCGTCACCGGTCTGTCGAAATGGTACGGCGCTATATCAATGAGGCAGATCTCTTTACGAATAACCCAATTGCTATGATTTTTAATACCAAGTGATTGTTTTCTGGTAGCTAGTTTCTAACAACTAGCTACCAGTTTTTATTTCTCTATCACTGGCAATTTCAATGTCTGCCCTGGTGATAGATAACCGGAATCATTGATCTGATTGATTTTTTTGATTTGGTAAATATACTCACGAATATCCATGGAAGAATCCACTTTTTGTGCGGCAATATCCCACAGGGTATCATTCTGTTCCACTGTGATGGTTTGGTACATTTTTTCTCCAGGAAGTATAGAGGCATTGACACCTAAGCCGCAACATAGTATAGTACATATAAGAATCGCAATGATTTTCTTCATTTTGGAAACACCTCCAAGAGCTTGCTAACTGGTACATCATTTTCCAAAAGATTGGCCTTTCTTTTGGAGATTGGGAAGCAACGTTGTTTCTTTATACTTCAATGGTAATCGATTTCCCTTAAAGTCACAAGCGAACAGGGCGTTAGAAATTACACATATTTCGCTTTTATTTACCAATCGTTGCGTTACAGAAATGATATAATTTTATAGAAGCTTAAAAGTTCAAAGAATATATATTCCCATATTCTTTGAACTTTTGTTTGAAACTTATTTTCGTATCTAGTATAATATATCTAGAATAATTAAGGACACAGTTATATTTCCTGTTCTTATTGTATCAACACGTGTGAAAGGATTGATGTATTATGCCAAGAAGAATTGATCGAAGTGAACGTCCATTAACGACTCGCGAAAAAGCTATCATTGATTTCATTCGCCAGAAGATTTTAGATTCTGGGTTCCCCCCTACTGTTCGCGAAATCTGTAAAGCTGTAGGTCTCCGTTCCACCTCTACGGTCCATGCCTACTTATCCCGTTTGGAATCTTTAGGGGTCATCAGAAGAGATCCTTCTAGTTCCAGGGCAATTGAAATCGTAGGCGATGTGACTTGGAGAAATAAGAGATTGGTTCCTATGCCGGTGGTTGGCGCTGTCCGTGCGGGTGAACCTATTGTGGCAGATGAACACATTGAAGCGGTATTCCCCATGCCTGCTGAATTGATTGGAAAGAACAACAGCTGCTTCATGCTGGTGGTTCGTGGCGATAGCATGATCAATGCAGGAATCAATGAAGGAGACCTTCTGATTGTTTCTGAACAGGATTATGCAGAAAACGGTGATATCGTGGTGGCTCTGGTAGGCAATGACGATGCTACGGTAAAACGTTTCTTCAAAGAAGATGGCCATGTCCGTCTGCAGCCTGAAAATGAAGCCTATGCGCCTATTATCACCAAGGAAGTCACCATTCGTGGCAAGGTGATCGGTCTGTATAGACATATGGAACGCTAATCTGACGTTCTCAAGATTCTCGAATCTATAGCAGCAAAAAAAGAACTGTGAGTATTTCACGGTTCTTTTTTTGCTATGGAAATATTCTATTTCTATTTCAAGCGAATACGACCTTCTGTCATGGTGATACGTCCGGTTTTCAATAAATGCCCTACAGCACGTTTAAAAGCGGATTTGCTGATGCCTAAGGCATTTTTGATGAGTGCTGCATCACTTTTATCTGTGAAAGGAAGCACCCCTTTATGGCCTTCCATGTAAGCCACCAGAAGGGCCATATCCCCTTCCATGGCGTGTTCTTTCTGGGGACGTAAAGACAGATTGACATGCCCATCTTTGCGGATATAAGAGACCCGCCCTTCGATTTCCATGCCCATCTGGAAGTTTTTAGGAATTTCGGAACGATGCAGGAAGGCGATATTTCTATTTCTTGTAATTAAGAAAAGACCTTCTCCTGTTTCATTATAGACGGTACCGCTGACCTTATCGCCCACTTTGACTTGTTCAAAGGGACGAGAAATACGCCGCATGTCTTCGTCCACATGCATAGTCACTGCCAGACGGCCGGTTTTATCTTCGTAGAGTTTCACCCAAATGGATTGACCTTCTTCTACACGGCCAATCATTTGAGAAAAGGGAAGAAATATGCCTCGTTCTGTACCTACATCGACAAAAGCGCCGAAGCGAGTGGTCAGCATGACCGGCGCATAGCCGATACCATTGATAGCAATTTGCGGCAGTCGCATGCTGGCAGTCAAACGATGGTGGGGATCGTGATAGAGAAATACTTTCACCGTATCTCCCACTTTCAGTGCCTGGGTCTGCTGCCCCTGGTGGAGAAGTACATCGTCTTTGGAATCTCCTGTACCACCGTCAAGAAATACCCCGAAATTGGCTTCTCGCACAACCGGAAGCGTGGCGATGGAGTTTTCTTTTAAAGGAGAAACCTTTTTATCTACTGCATCATTCATTTCTGGATTCCTTGTCATCTGCATCATGATATTCTTCGGTCGGTGCTTCTTTCCAAAGGGTATCAAAGTCGAAGCGTCTTCTTTCTTCATCGGTGAATACATGGACAATTACGTCACCAAAGTCCAGAAGAATCCAATCCCCTTCTCTGTATCCTTCTTTACGGATAGGATAGAATCCGGCGGCTTCCATCTTTTCTTCCACTTCATCAGCTGCTGCCTGGGACTGTTTCTGGTTGCGAGTGGATGCCAGAACAAAATAATCCGCAATGGATGTCAAATCCCGTACATCCATCACTTTAATTAATACGCTTTTTTTACTAGATAATGCTTCACAAATAATTTCAAGCTGTTTTTCCATAATGTTTCTCCTTTGTCATAGAAATAATACCTTGCTGGGCAATACGATTAAGTTAAGCAACATAGGCAATCATTCCTTTTGAGATCAAGTTTCTCAGGTTGTTCAGAGTGCTATTTATCGTGAGATATTATATAAAATCACGTAAATAAAATGCATGGATTTATGCGTAATTTAGCAAATATCCCCTTGCACTGAACCCATAAAAAGAATGTGAAATAAACGGTAAACTGCGTCCCCCCCTTGGAGAAGCAATGCTGTTAAGCGAAATATACGATGATTTCTTCTGCTCCATAGGTTCTAAAGGTTCTAAGGGGCTTTGAATGAGATGATATCGCTAGCGTTTATCGGCTCATTCGAGAAACGTGAGAACCCTTTGTACCCTTAGAACCTTCAGAAC
>SAMEA104315425__coassemble_1796_pt1 | contig 10337 bp, 10 predicted proteins | sample SAMEA104315425__metabat2_low_PE_033 | metagenome-assembled genome bin SAMEA104315425 (sample SAMEA104315425) | gut metagenome | biome: Monkey gut; feature: monkey-associated habitat; material: faeces | place: China | collected 2013
CCGAGTTCTTTCGATACAATCTGCACAAATACGTAGTGACATTGGTTTAAGGTTTGGGGGTTAACCGGCAAACCTTAAACCCTAAACCAATGACATTTTCATCGTGGCAAGTTGTCATAAAAAGAACTCGGCATGTAAACCAACAACCAACAACTAGCAACCTTTGTCACAACTCCCTATTTTCATCCTCCAAGCGATCATTGTATTTGGTAACACTTCATAGTACAATGAATAGAATAATTTCGATCTAAGGTAACCACGTATACTACTGTATAAATGAGCCTCTTCCTCAGAAAGGAGATCTTAGATGTTTTCCTAGTCACTAGTCACTAAATTCCTATTTTTATAAAAAAGGAGACCACCATGAATCAACCCTCTATTTCCCCGGTGGTGAAATGGGTCGGTGGCAAGCGGCAGTTGTTGTCTGCTATCTTGCCTTATGTGGAAAAACAGCACATTGCCACATATATCGAACCTTTTATCGGGGGGGGGGAGCACTCTTATTGGCGCTGCTGCCTGAAAAGGCTATCATCAATGATTACAACCAGGAACTAATCAATGTATACCAAGTCATTCAATCTGACGTGGAATCATTGATTGAAACCTTGCAATCCCATGAAGCGAATCATAGCCAGGAGTATTTCTATACCCTTCGCAGTTGGGACAGGGAAGCCAATTTCCAAAGTCTTTCTCCTGTTGCCAGAGCGGCTCGATTTTTGTATCTGAATAAAACTTGCTATAACGGCCTTTTCCGTGTCAACGCCAAGGGCCAATTTAACGTGCCGTTTGGAAAATACAAACATCCCAATATCGTCAATGCAGAATCTCTTCGAGCACTGGCAAAGTATTTCCAAGAGAATCAAGTGGACATCTACAACCAGGATTATGCAGCCATTCTTACAAAAGCCCAGCGCGGTGATTTCGTATACCTGGATCCGCCCTACATGCCACTGTCTGTTTCTTCTTCCTTTACCAGCTATACCGAGAAAGGTTTTTCCTATGAAGAGCAAGTGCGCCTTCGCAACGAATGCAACAAGCTCAGAGAAAAGGGAATTTCCTTTATCGAATCCAATTCCGACTGCGAAGCCATTCGAGAATTATACAAAGACTACACCATCCTGACGGTTCAAGCCTCTAGGAGTATCAATAGCCAGGCTTCGAAGCGAGGAAAAATCAATGAGGTGCTGATTCTTTCTGGAGTGGAGGTGTAGGGGATGAAAAGAGATTTTGAAACATGGTTATCCACTTTTCGGGATAGCATTGCCAGTTATGAGTACTATACGGATTTCCATAAGGTTTATAAAAATGTGGCAGACATTAAAGTGGAGCTGAATATTTTGAATGCTCTCATTGGATCACCACATATTGAAAAAGAATTTGAAGATATCGCTTTTCGTTATCCAGAAGTACTGAAGTGCATTCCTATCCTTTTAGCTGTACGAAATAGTGAAATCTACGCTATGGATGAAGAAGGGGCTTATCTTTACAACTTTAAGAAACAAAAATATAGTCTGGAACAATATAAAATGTTCATGCGAAAAACAGGCCTCTTTGAATTGATGGCAGGGCATCATATTCGCAATCTGATGGATTATGTGACTGGCGTGGAAACCGGCCTGGATTCCAATGGACGGAAAAATCGGGGCGGTCATTTGATGGAGAACTTGGTGGAGAAATTTATACAAAAGGCTGGCTTTGAAAAGGGAAAGACCTATTTCAAAGAAATGTATATCCGTGAAATTTATAAAAAGTGGGGAATTAATTTATCGGCTATTTCTAACAAAGGGAAAAAAGAAAAGCGATTTGATTACGTTATCAAGACTGATACTATGCTTTATGTGATTGAGACCAATTTCTACGCTAGCAGTGGTTCCAAATTGGATGCAATAGCAGGAGACTATAAACTGATGGCACAAGAGGTAGAGGGGATTCCTAATGTAACATTTATCTGGTTTACTGATGGAAAAGGCTGGAAAAAATCCAGAAAAAATTTGCGAGTAACTTTTGATACCTTGGAGACTATGTATAATATCCAGGATTTAGAAGATGGAATCATTGAAAAAATCACGGGAGCTACGTATGAAGAAAATCCAATGGGAGCCTGAAAATTTTGAATTGGAAATGAATACGGTGTGGGATTTTCCAGATCGCGGTAAATGGGCCACCCATGATGCTAAGTATCGAGGGAACTGGTCTCCTTATATTCCGCGCAATCTGTTGCTCCGGTATTCTGCGAAAGGTGATTGGGTCCTGGATCAGTTCGCTGGTGGTGGCACCACTTTGGTAGAAGCCAAACTATTGGGACGAAACATTCTGGGGGTGGATGTCAATCCCAAGGCATTGGAACGATGCCAAGAAAAATGTGATTTTCCTTGGGAAGATGGGGGCCTTGTTAAAATTCGGGAAGGGGATGCTAGGGATTTGTCTTTCATCCCCGATGAATATATGGATTTCGTTTGCACCCATCCGCCTTATGCAGATATCATTCGCTATAGTGAAGACATAGAGTCTGATTTATCTCATTGTGGTCACGATGCATTTTTGAAAGAAATGGAAAAAGTAGCTAGTGAAAGTTATCGGGTACTGAAAAAAGGAAAATTCTGCGCCATTCTGATGGGGGATACCCGGAAGAAAGGTTGCATGATTCCTTTGAGTTTTGAAGTGATGCAAATTTTCCTGAATGTAGGATTTACTTTGAAAGAACTGATTGTCAAAACACAACACAACTGCCGTGCTACCGGTTTTTGGAAAACTAACAGCGTAAAATATAATTTCTTACTCATTGCCCACGAGCATTTATTTGTGTTCAGAAAATAAGTACTTGGTGTTTGTGTGAAAGCAAGATTATGGACAAATGAGTTCTTTCCTCAGGAAGGAGCAGGCGAGCTGAGGGGCCTGGGGATAGGCCGATGAAGAAGAGTTGTTTGTTTAGCCGCCGTTGCAGAACGCCTTAATGGTATGTGTCACAGGTGAATTATTTCGATAGTGCAGACTATCCCCTGGGACTGCTCGTTCCACTCGCGTCCTGTCCCCTTCCAAAGGAAGGGGATCTTATACATTTTCCCTAATCCCCTTTTCCCAGTCACGAGTCCCCAGTCACCGACCATAACCAAATGTGATACAACCAGCTACACCCTATGCCAAACAGGAATACAAAGAAAAAATTCTTGACGGGAACTGGTTCTATCCTGTATACTACGTTCAACTTCAAAACAAGCGATGACTCAGGATTAAGTTTCAGACCAATGTCATAGAGAGCCGACGTATGGTGAAAGTCGGTACGGAGGATGAGACGTGTCACCTGACAGCACCGGGTTGAACCAAGTAGGTCCGGCGGAGCTCTCCGTTATAGAGATGAAATGCTAAAAGTTACAAATGCAGGGTGGTACAGCGCCAAGGCGCCCTTGTCCGATGGTTCGGTCATGGGCTTTTTTTATTGCCTGATACAGGTCACTCAAGTTACTTAGGTAGCTCAAGTTACTCAGGTTTCTTGCCTGTGCAGAATGACGCTGTGAGTGTCATCTCAAAAGTAAACCTGAGCAACCTGAGAGTCTTGGGGAACCTGTTATAACCTTTAGCATAGAAGTGATAAACCAGAGTGGTACCGCGCAACGCGCCTCTGCACCGATCTTTTTCGGTGTGGAGGCGTTTTTTATTTCATAATGAGCAATGAGTAAAGAGTAATGAGTAATTGGGGAAGGGCGCATCAAATGTAATAGCGCCCCCATATTTATTAAAATGTAGCGGTGCTATATGAATTCTGCACCGCTACCACAATTACTCATTTCTAATTGCTCATTACTCATTGATTCAAAAGGAGAACAACAATGCTTACCCATATCCATTATCTAATCGGTCATCGAGTCCCTGAGGTGGGACAATTTTCTTTAAAAGTAAACAATCGGCATATAGACATACAAAACAAACGGCGGATACGATCTTAGGGATTAGTAGCTAGGGATTAGGAAAATCTGCAAATGAAAACTAACGATAGCAGGAACCTGAGAAACTTGAGCAACCTAAGCACCCTGAGCAACCTGTAAGAATATCCGCCTCGTACCTTCAGGAGGCAAATTATGAATACAAGAAAAATGATCAAAACAATCGGCATGGCAGCACTTATTGGTTCTATGGCATTCGGCATGGCAGGATGCGGCGGGAAGTCTGCATCTTCCGTATCTTCCGGCGCACCGGGGGCAGCGAAGATTGGTTTCATTGCGGCTCTCTCCGGCGGGGCAGCGGCGTATGGTTTGGGACAGCAGGAAGGTACTATGCTGGCTGTAGAAGAAATCAACGCCAAAGGGGATTTCAAAATTGACCTGGAAACCATTGATACCAAAGGGGCTACCCAGCAGGCCATCAGTGCGGCACAGAAGCTGATCAATAACAAATCATCCCTTGTCATCGGACCGACTTTGTCCGGGGAAATGAAAGCAGCTGGCCCGATTCTTCAGAAAGCCCAGATGCCTACCTTGGGAACTGCTGTTACCGCCGAAGGAATCACCGATATTGGCGATTATATTTTCCGAAATGCCAGCCCAGAATCGGCCAATATCCCCCAAACGGTCAAGAAAACCCACAAGCTCTTGGGGTATAAAAATTGTGTCATCTTGTATTCTAATAACAATGAACACCAGGTATCGGCTTACAAAGTATTTGAACGAACCCTGAAGGAAGAAGGCGTAGATATCCTGGCTACAGAAACGTTTGCCGATGGTGACCATGATTTCGCTGCCCAGGTTACCAAGATTCACGACCTGAAACCCGATTGCGTTGTTATTGCTGGGTATTACCAGGAAGGGGCCCTGATTCTCCGTAAAATGAGAGAAATGGGTATGAACCAGCCGGTCCTGGGGGATAATGGTTTCGTTTCCCCTCGCTTGATGGAACAGGCCGGTGCGGCAGCAGACAATGTATATGCGTCCGCTATGTGGTCGGAACATAAAAATAGCGAACGCACCAAAGCTTTCGTAGAAAATTTCACCAAGAAATACGGTCATGCACCAGACCAGTTCTCCGCTGGTGCCTATGACGGCGTTTATATTGCCATGGAAGCCATGAAGAAAGCAGGCACCACCACAGACCATAAGAAAATCAGAGATGCCATGGCAGAAATCAAAGACTTCCACGGTGTATGCGGTGACCTCACATTCGATGCGAAACGTGACCCCGTAGTGGACCTAGTTCTCCTGAAAGTAGAAAATGGGCAGTTTACGGAGGTAAATACAAAATAATATGCCTGCGTCATTGCAATGGTAACGGATAGGAATAAAGGTTATCTTTTTGTGTTTCCGGTTGAGTCGCCTGTTTTGTGAACCGATTGGTAAAGGTTATTATTCTACTAATTTGGATTGTGTAACAATTTGAGATACCGCTAGTATTAAGGTTATAAAAAGGTTAAGCCATACTCGATGCGTAACCTTTTATAACCTTGTGGCTAGCGGTATTTTTCATTGTGACGCAATCGGGAGTAGCAAAATAATAACCTTTTATCCATCGGATTGCGTGACAAGTGACACAAGAAAAATAACTTTTATCCAATTTCGTTTATTTCCAAAAAGTCAAACACCGCTAGAGGCAAGGTTATAAAGGGTTATTCATCGAGTATGGTATAACCTTTTATAACCTTGTTACTAGCGGTGTTTTGCTTGGTGAAACAATCAAAGTTGGTAGAATAAATAACCCTTTATAAAGCGGTATACAGGACAGATGCTATAAGACAAATAAGCAGAATAATACCCCTTTGAAAATCCATATAAATGAAAAGTGACGAAAAAGAGATTATTGAGCATACCCACGTCCTCGGGTGTTTCTCTCATATGTTATAATAAAATAAAAAGATGCGGCGCTATATAAGTTGTGCGTCGCTACCACCATTACGCACTTCGCACTACGCATTACGCACTATTTTTAGAACACTGAAAGGAGCACATACCTATGTCTTCTATCAAAATGATTGCCATTGATTTGGATGATACTTTACTTCGAGATGATATTTCTATTTCTGATTACACCAAAGAGACGCTGCAGCAGGCCATGAAACAGGGCGTGAAAATCGTCATCGCTACGGGCCGTATGTTTCAAGCGGCCCGTCCGTGGGGGAAGGCTATTGGTTTAGGCGATGTGCCTATGATTTGTTATACCGGATCGCTCACTGGCCTTTGCGAAAGTGGACAACTGATTCGCAATGTGCGGATTGAGAAGGAAACGGCATGGCAGATTTTGCAGACCATCAAGGACCATGGCTGGTATGCCCAGACCTACATCGATGATACTCTCTATGTAGATACCAAGAACGACTGGACCAGAAATTATGAAAAACAGTGCGGTGTCACCGCCGAGGCTATCGGGGATGCTTTTTATCATCCAGAAAAAGGCCCTACCAAGATTCTGGTTTGCGAATATGATATGGAAAAAATGAAACACATTGAAAGTGTGCTGAAAGAGACCTATGGTTCCCTGGTGAATCAAGTGAAGTCCAAGCCATTTTTCTTTGAAATGAATAATAAAGAATGTTCGAAAGGAAAAGCGGTGTTGTCTTTGGCAGAAGAATGGGGCATCCAGGCCGATGAAATCATGACCTTTGGCAATGGAAATAACGATGTGTCCATGCTCTCTATGACCCCTTGGGGATTTGCCGTAGCCAATGCCACCGCCAGCGCTAAAGAAGCCGCTGCCCATGAAACGGCATCTAACAACGAAGATGGAGTAGCAAAAGCGGTTTCAACATACGTGCTTAATAGGGAAGCGTAACATAACGATTTCAGTGAGGAGTTAGGAATGAGGAGTGGTGGTGGCGGCGCACAACTTATAAAGCGCCGCAATTTTATAAGGAAAAGAGAAAACTAGGAGTGGCCTAGGAAAATGCTGATTTCAAATAACGAGTCAATCAGTGTTTCCTTAGGTACAAATCTACTTAATACCAATATAAAAAAGGGGTATTGGGGCGCTTCTAAATATTGTGCGCCCCTTCCACCACTCCTCATTCCTAACTCCTCACTAAAATTGATAAGAAAAGGAATTAAATAGCTATATAGGGTAGACGGAAAGAAGGTTAGAGATGGATAATAATACATTTCGTTTTGTGATCATCACCGGCATGAGTGGTGCCGGTAAGACCAATTTCATGCAGAAGTTGGAGGATATGGGCTACTACTGCGTGGACAATCTGCCGCCAGTTTTGATTGTCCGTTTTGCTGACCTGTGCTGGAAAAGTACATCCAATACACGACATGTGGCCGTGGTGACCGATATTCGCGGTGGTTCTTTCTTCGATGCCCTTCCGCAAGCCTTAGATGAATTGAAAAAGCGGGGCATTCCGCACGAAGTGGTATTTCTGGAAGCATCCGATGAAGCACTGGTGCGTCGATATATGGAAACACGGCGGCAGCATCCACTGGCAAAGAATATGCGTATCCAGGAAGGTATTTCCCAGGAACGCAAAATTTTGGCTGGCGTCCGTGCCCAGGCAGATTTGATTATTGATACCACGTCCATGAAGCCGTCTGACTTGAAAGGGTACATGGATAACCGCTTTGGCGGTAAGCTGGATGACAAAGGCATGCAGATCACGGTCTTTTCCTTTGGTTTTAAATATGGAATCCCCATCGATGCGGATATGGTCATCGATGTTCGTTTCCTACCCAATCCGTTTTACGTGGCGAAATACAAGCACTGGACTGGCCGGGTGCAGGAAGTGGCGGACTATATCAGCCGGTCTCCAGTGACACAGAATTTTCTGAAAAAGCTCTATGATTTTATGGATTTCAATGTGGAACAGTTCAAAGCGGTGGGAAAGACCCAGTTCACCATCGCCATTGGGTGCACCGGCGGGATGCATCGTTCCGTCTTTGTGACAGAAAAGTTAGGAAAGCATCTGAAAGATAAATACGGTCATGTCAATGTGGAACATCGAGATTTGCACAGAAATCCTGTGGAACACGATGTGAATGATATCGCGGGGGATTAGCCATGAAACATCTTTTGCAATGGCTCTATCCAGGATTGGCCATCAAGCGGTGGATGCTTCTATTTTCCATAGGCTTGATTCTCCTGGTCTTTGGGGCGACGCTGATTATGAACTACCAGATACTGGGCGTTTTGGAAGAAGAAATGCTCCGTCTGGCTTTTCAGATGACCGGAAGCTATAGCTATACCTTTTTGGCTGTGTCTGGCACGTTGATGATTATCCTTGGGATTTGGATGATGGGAATTGGCGTGCGACGTTTGGTGAAACGATTCTTTGAACTCATTGCGCCGGACCAGAAAGAAGTTTCTAAAAGTCTGATTTCCAAAATGGAACTGTCCCGCGGGATGCGGGTGGTTTCCATTGGCGGCGGCCATGGCCTTTCCATGTTGCTGCGTGGATTGAAAAAGAAAACATCCAATATCACGGCCATCGTGACCGTAGCCGATGATGGAGGCTCTTCTGGACGGCTTCGGGAGGAAATGGGAATCATTGCCCCGGGGGACCTCAGGAACTGCCTGGTGGCACTGGCAGATAAAGAATCTCTATTGGAACAGCTCTTCCAGTATCGCTTTGATGGGAAAGGGGAACTGTCTGGTCATAGCTTGGGAAATCTATTTCTGGCAGCGTTGATTAAAGAATTTGGCAATGCCCAGAATGCATTGGAAGCGGCCAGTAAGGTTTTGAATATCCGTGGGCAAGTGGTGCCTGCTACGGCAGAAAAAGTGCGCCTGAAAGCTAAAATGTCCGATGGACAAGTGGTGGAAGGCGAATCGGAAATTTCTAACTATCCAAAGAAAATTGGAAGAGAAGTACGGATTGTCCATATGTCTACCATTCCGAAAAATCCTATGGCCGTGGGTGACGCTTTGGAAGCCATCCGCAAAGCCGATTTGATTACCCTAGGCCCTGGCAGCCTGTACACCAGCGTACTTCCAAATTTGCTGGTGCCGGAAATTTTACAGGCCATTCGTGCCAGTGATGCACCGGTGATGTATATTTGTAATGTTATGACTCAACCGGGGGAAACCACGGGCTATACCGTGGGGGACCATTTGAAAGCCTTGATTGATCACATTGGCGGCGGGGTCATTGATTTCGTTTTGGCGAACCAAGCCATGCCCAACCAGGATGTTTTAAAGAAATATGAACAAGTCGGCGCGTTTCCCGTAACAATTGACAAGAAAAAAGTACAATCCTTGGGAGCTACCTTGATTGAAGCGGACCTATTGGGGACGTCCCGTGGGGCCGTGCAGGATACCCAGGTACTGGCTGATGAAATTCAGCAGATTCGCAATTTGCTTCAAGCCAATATCCCTCCGGAAGCCATGGAAGAATATTTGAAAAGGAGTCACTGATGTCTTTTACAGAGCAGGTAAAAAATGAATTGGCCCGCATTCCTAGAGAAACCAAAGAAAGCCGCGGGGCGGAACTGCTGGCGCTTCTTCGGATGAGCGGTTCCTTTATTACAGGCACCCATGGCAGTTGGGGATTGGAATTTTCTACAGGAAATAGTGCTGTAGCCAGAAGAGTGCTGGTGTATCTGAAAAAAGATTTCGGATTTCTTCCTTCTACCATGGTTAGGCAGGGACGGCGGCTCAGAAAGAAAAATGTATATACCCTGATGGTCCAGCCGTCCAAAGAAGGGCTTGATTTTTTGAATACCATGGGCCTTTCTCCTTTGGCGGGCGTGGATGACATGGAACGGATGAAGACACCAGAAGAACGGCGAGCTTACCTGGCCGGCGCATTCCTCGGTGGCGGTTCCGTCAGTCGTCCCCAAAGTGACTACCATCTGGAAATGGTGACCCAGTCTTCCCATTTTGCGGAAGAATTGGTGAAAACCATGAAAAGCTTCAAAATGAAAGCCCGCATGACAGATCGTAAAAATGATTACATCGTGTATATCAAAGATGGCGATGACGTATCGGGATTTCTTCAAATTGTAGGCGCTACCCAGAGCTATATGGACTTTGAAAGCGTGCGGGTGGTGAAAGATATGCGAAATCGGGTCAATCGGCAAGTCAATTGTGAAACTGCTAATTTGCAGAAAACCGTAGATGCAGCGGTGCGGCAAACCCACCTGGTAGAACAGCTCCTGGCACGACAAACCCTGTCATCGCTGTCTCCTAAAATTCGAGAGGCCTGCGAAGTCCGCATGAATAACCCCAATGCCAGCTTATCCGAACTGGCACAAATTTGCGGTATCACCAAATCCGGTCTGGCCCACCGATTCAAAAAAATCGAAGCCATGGTAGCTGAAATGGAAGTATAATGGTGGTGACTGGTGACTGGCACTAGCATCTTGGCTCCCCTGTCGGCAATGCTGTTAAGTTAAGCGAGATATGCGATGATTTCTGCTGATGCAAAG
>SAMEA104315425__coassemble_1845_pt1 | contig 10075 bp, 8 predicted proteins | sample SAMEA104315425__metabat2_low_PE_033 | metagenome-assembled genome bin SAMEA104315425 (sample SAMEA104315425) | gut metagenome | biome: Monkey gut; feature: monkey-associated habitat; material: faeces | place: China | collected 2013
TTTTAGTTTTATAAAAGAGGGTATGGGGGCGCTTCCAAATTTTGTGCGCCCCTTCCACCACTCCGCACTACGCACTCCTCACTACGCACTTTTTCAGCGAAAGCGAATTAACGACCAAGTACTAGCTACTAGTCACCAGCCACCAGTGTTCAAAAATGAAACCTATGCAGAAACCGTTCCCATCTGTTATAATAAACGTATATTATATCGTTAAGAAAAGGAAAGGCACTATGGATAATTATATTGGAAAACATTTATTAGTGGACTGCTACGGATGCATACAGGAAGAAATCACCTCTTCCAAAGCGCTGATCACCGCCATGAACCAGGCCGCTGCCAATATCGGCATGAAAGTGAATGACACCTTCTTCCATGAAACCGATGATGAAATCACCGTGGCAGCTTACGGCGAGAAATCTCACATCTGCGTCCACGCCTACCCCCAGCTAGGCTACGCCGCTGTCGATATTTATAGCTTTGACCTGGACATCCTGCCAGCGAAAACCATGGCAGTGCTTCGGAACTCCCTGCAGCCAGAAAAAATTCGTGCCACTTCGGTGAAACGAGGCAATATCAACCCGGATATGAAACCCAACATCCGCTCCCGCTCCACCACCATGCACAAATTCAAAAACACCAGCCAAAAAGTCAGCCGGGCCGGTAAAAAAATGGCCAACTACATGGCCCATAGAAATGAAAAAAGAGACACCCTGGGGCCAGAGTGATCTGATAAAAAACACCTTCACTTTTATGAAGGTGTTTTTAGGTTACTATTCTGCTGTTCCCTATTTCTAACATAGATTGCCATAGATAGGTAATAAGGGTATGAAGGGTTATGAAAGGGTATTTGAACACGTCAATTCCCATAACCTTTTATACCCTTTTCATTAGCGATACATCAAATATGATAGTAAAAAGAAATTTACAGAATTATAACCTGCCCGAAGGGCTACCCTGTCTATAATTACGCACTACATCCCCCCACCACTCACAGCACCAACTTCCCCTTCTCCTTACTCATAATGGCTTCCGAAACAAAAGTCCTCTTATCCATACAAGCAAAGTACCCCGATTTCTCATAGTCTTCCTCGAAGGAGTTCTCTATTTCTTTCAGGATATCCTGCAGTACCAATAGCGTTGCATACTCATGCTTGCAATGATAGCTGCAGAAGCAGGTACAAGTCAGCTCGGAAATCTGTCCGTCCACATATTGAAACTCCACCTCATAAGGCTCCGTCCCCTGTACAATGGCATAGCCCCTGGTTCCATCCAAGCACAGATATTTCACATGATGGCCCAAGTAATAGTTATATCCCCGCCCCTTAATGGCAGAGCTCATCTCCAGCTCCTCCATCTGGTCCAAAGGAAACGAACTGCCATCACTGCCCGAGACAAACGTATCTTCCTCCGTAGGCGGTGCTTTGAACCATCTGACCACTTGAGAAGGAGACAGCGTTTGCGGGATAAACGTCATCACATATCGGGGCGTCATAAAAAACTCACCATGCACCGTGGTATCCACCAGAGCAATGACCCGTTTATACCGAGACAAATTGATTTTGAAATTGTAATTCACCTCTGTCACTTGGCCCAACTGCCCGGCCAGCTTTCCATCTACATAGACCAGATCGCCTTCCTCCAAATCGAACCGGTCATTATAATAGGCCAATGACATGCCGCTATCAGAGAAATACACCTGCACCACCGACCTGCGAGGCATTTTCTTTTCTACCTGTTTCTTTGTATAATCCGGGTACTCTGGCTGTACAGCCATATCCTTCTTCTTTCCCAAGAATCCAATTTTCATTTTGAAGTGCTCCTTTCTAAACTCTATCTAGAGATTATTTTTGGTTCTTGCTTATTTCTTTTACAACTCAATCAACAAATGTAAATATGCTCAAATTTATACTATAGGTTTAAGGTTTACTTTCCGAGTCCATTATTTACAAATAGAGCATTTTGAAAAAGTCATTGGTTTAAGGTTTAAATGCAGAACTAAAAACCTTAAACCCTAAACCTTAACCCCGACAGAACCCCCAACATAATCCATCTCTATCAACTATGTATAGTATACCAAACGCATGGGACAGCTCCTGTCATTGAAAAATATTTTTTGAATTTTCGCAATAAAAAAGCACATGCAAACCTGTACAGTCTACATGTGCACTATCTCCTGGTGGGCCCACCAGGACTCGAACCTGGGACGGGGCGGTTATGAGCCGCCTGCTCTAACCAACTGAGCTATAGGCCCCCTTACATCAACTTGTTCAATTTTACCAGTAATTCTCATATTCGTCAAGTATTGGTTATTGGTTAGTTAATTGTTGGTTGTTTGCATTCCAACAACTAATAACGCATACCATCTATTTCATACAAACATAAATTCAGTAGGTATGATTTTACCGGTCTGATGCAATTTTAATATATGGAGGAGGAAAAATCAGAACTTCTACCTAGGACGATTTGGATGAAATTGACCTATTGGAATGAACTCTAGAGGCAATAGGCAAAAGAAACCAAACGTGATCAAGAAGGACAACATTTCCTCTCCTGGTTGATAGATGTCTATAGGGATGATTGGACCTTATCCATTTCTACAGAAAATACTTGCTAGCGGCATTTCCAGTTGAAAAAGATAAGCGATAATCACGCTAGCATCCTAACAAACAACTATCAACCAACAACATGCAACACCCACAAGACAAAAACACGGTCCTTCCGTTATATTTCCCATAGATGGCTGACTTTGACGACCAGTTTGGAGCGCCCTTGGGCAGAGAGAAACAGAGACACCTGATTTCACCAATCTTCCCATCTGGCATGCGCCTTCGCCGTATTCATGGTGACCTCTCCCTGGCAATTCCACACGGATTTTCATCCGTGTTTTTGTCGTGTGTAGAATCAGTTATTAATTGTTGGTTGTTTGAGATTGAAAAAGCAATAACCAACAAAAATTGTATTGAAAAAATAACACAAAAAAATAGCAAATTGCACACTCCGAGTGCTCGCTCCGAATAATCGAGCTAGCGTTCCCTCAGCCCAGGCCTTTGCTATTTCAATTCCTAATATACGGGAATTATTATAAATTGTCAAATAAATCATAATAACAAGAACAAAATATGCAGAAATCAACACATGCTTTCTTCACACCATATAATATCTTCTTGACAAGTTCTCTTCGTTCAACTATTCTAGATTTAGAAAAGCCCTTAGCCTTTTGTTTCCATGGAGAATCGAACTCCGACGGATTGCAAAAGATTATGGGCTTTTATTTTGTATCGAATTTATATTTTATATAAAAAGGAGTATTGGGGCGCTTTATGAATTGTGCACCCCTTCCACCACTCCTCACTTCTAACTCCTTACTACGCACTTATTTCAGCAAAAATGAATGAATATCCAACCCAAATTTACTTCCCAGAAAGTACTTCCACGGCCTTTTGCAACACATTGTCATGGTCTTTATTGAAAAGGAATCCGGTCTGCTCCACCGGGATATCCGGCTCAATGCCCACTTTGTCAATGGTCTTTCCGGACGGTGTCAGATACTGGGCGATGGAAATCTTGAGGGCGCTTTGTCCCCCATCTTGGAGCACCGCCTGGACGGTGCCTTTGCCGTAGCTGGTTTCTCCCATGATGGTTCCTTCTTTTTTGTCCTGCACGGCGCCGGCCAAAATTTCTGCAGCGCTGGCACTGTTTTTGTCAATGAGCACCACCATAGGCATAGGCGTTTCTACTCCATCGATGGTATAATCTTCGCTTCGTCCGCCTTTGGTGTGGTAGCTCACCACCGTGCCTTTGGTGAGAATCTGGTCTGCCACGGCCACCACGGAATCGAGAAGCCCGCCTGGATTCATACGGACGTCAATGATGAGTTTCTTCGCGCCGGTGATTTTGAGCGAAGCCAGCTGGTCACGGAATTCATCGGCAGTGTGTTTGCCAAAGGAATAGATGTGAATATAGCCGATATCTTCCCCCGCCATATAGCTTTGTACCGTAGGCAAGGTGATTTCAGAGCGGCTGACCGTGAAGTGCATGGCTTCTCCATTGCGGTCTATATCCATCTCCACGGTGGTTCCTTTTTCCCCGCGGACCGCCGATGCGGTGCCATTGATACCCAATTCGGTGGTGTCATTCCCATCCACAGCGGTAATGATATCTCCCGGCTGCAGGCCTGCTTCGTGGGCGGTGCCATTAGGAAATACAGTGAGAATGATTGGCTTGTCCTCTTCAGTGACGCTCATGACCACGCCGATACCGCCATATTCTCCTAAGGCACTTTGCATGAAGGAATCATATTTCTCTCCCGAAAGCACCGTAGAGTACGGGTCGCCCAGGGACGCCACCATCCCTTCAGAGGCCCCTTGAAATAAGGTAGTATCTGATACAGGCTTGAAATAGTTATGCTTCACGTCCATATAATTGGCTAAAAAGTGCATCAATTCCTGCGGATGGTCTGTGATACTATACACAATGGCCACACCCATACCGATAGAAAGCCCCGCTCCCACAAGAAAAGAGGGGATTCCGATTTTTAAATAATTTTTTGTCGTTTCTTTCATATCTTAGATCCTACTTTGTAATCCATGCCATTCCGTTAAGTGAAATATTCGATGATTCCGGCTGATGTACAGGTGACTCAGGTTGCTCAGGGTTCTCAGGTTGCTCGAATGAATGGATCACTCTAGAGAAACCTCAGCCACCTAAGTAACCTGGGTCACCTAAGAGTCTTCGTTTCATTGGGTTATTCTACTATACTGTATGTGATTTTTCAAATAGTTGGTTTTGGGTGGCTGGTGACTGGTGGCTCGTGGCTAGGGATTAGTGACTACTGGAGATTTCGTCGTAGCGCTATTTCGACCGGTCGTATTTGTGCTTTATGAAATATAAACATATGAAACTGGATGTGTAGGAGAGTGGAGAAATGACGCCAGTGATGACACCGCTACAGTTCCTAGGGCCTAGCTACTAATCCCCAATCCCTAGTCCCTGGTCACCAGTCACCAGTCACTAGTCACTAATCCCTAGTCACCAAAACAAAAAGAGACTCCCGAAAGAGTCTCTTTTTGTTTGCATCGATTATAAATATCCCATCGGGTCTGTAGGAGAGCCGTTGACATCCACTTCGAAGTGGCAATGAGGTCCCGTGGAGTTACCGGTGGAGCCGGCATAGGCTACGACGGAGCCTTTGGAGACGGACTGTCCTTCTGATACGTTCAGGGACTGGTTATGTCCGTAAAGGGTTTCTACGCCGCCGCCGTGGTCGATGATGACTGTATTGCCATAGCCACTGATCCAACCGGCGTAAATAACGGTCCCGCTATCGGCCGCATGAATCGGTGTGCCGTAGTCGACACCGATATCCATCCCTGCATGAAAAATGGTGGTGCCAAAAATCGGGTGGGTTCGATAGCCATAGGGTGATGTGATGACACCATTGCAAGGCCAGCTCATAGAGCCAGTGCCTTCGGTATAGGTATAATCTACGCTGGTATCCCCTGCTTCTTGGGCGGCTTGGGCGGCCTGACGAGCTGCTTCTGCCTGGCGCAGTCGTTCTTGAATGAGTTCACGAACTTCGTTGGACCGGGCGATGTAGTCCTGTTCCATCTGGGCTGCAGCGGCCTTATTGCTTCTAGCGTTATCCAGTACTTTCTGCTGTTCTGCTTTCTTGGCTGCGATTTCTGCCTGGGTCTTCTTGGCTTCTTCTGCCAGTTGATCCAAACGGGCTTTATCCTGTTCCAATTCCGCTTTCTTGGCTTCAATCTTTGCTTTCTGGTCTTGAATTTCCAAAATCAGACTGTAGTCAGACTGGATGACTCGTTTCAGCAATTCCAACCGGTTGGCAAAATCAGAAAAGCTTTTGGCGCCCATGATGACTTCCAAGTAATTCAGTTGGCCGAATTTGTAAATAGAACGAACCCGAAGATTCAGAACTTTTTGTCGCTGTTCCAAATAGGCCTGGGCTTTCCGGATGTCTTCTTCGGTTTGTCGAATCTGGGCATTCACTTTGGCCTGTTCGTTCTGGATTTCCTTGAGTCGTGCATTGGCGGCATCCAAATCCACTTGAATGGCTTTGATTTTTGCTGCTACATCTTCGATGATTTCCTGCCAACTGGCCTGGCTATTTCTGGCTTCATCAATCTGCCCTTGCAGGTCCTGCAGTTCGTCATCCAAATCATCGGCCACGGTAGGAAATACACTGCCAGCGAGGAGCATAGAAGTGATTGCCACAGAAAGCGCTATATGATTTTTTTTCATATATTACACCTTCATATATTTACGCAGGGAAATGGCACTTCCCAGCATGCCAATCACAATGCCAGCCACCAGAATAATCAAAGTGGTATAGAGCATAAATGGCCAAATCGGAATCATAGGAATGAATACCAATCCAGCGGTAGCCATTTCGTTAATCACCGCTTTGTACCCTTCCCAAAGGATAAAGGAAGCGATGCCAGAACCGATGAGCCCGATAATCATGCCTTCCAGCACAAATGGCCAGCGAATGAATCCATTGGTGGCCCCTACATATTTCATGATCTGGATTTCTCTTCTACGAGCAAAGACGGTAAGACGGATGGTATTGGAAATAATGAACAATTCTGCACCGGCCAGGAAAATAATCAGCACGATACCGCTGATACGGATGACCTGGGCCACTTTGTAAAGCTGTTCGATAATATCTTTCCCGTACTGTACGGTTTCGACGCCCTGGTATTTCGCTACCACTTCGGCAGCTGCTTTGAGCTGTTCCGGAGTTTGGAAGGACATCTGGTAGGACGCCGGCAGCGGATTGCCATTGATGGCATCCAGAAGGCCCTGCTGGTCTCCCATGCGTTCTTTGAATTCTTTCATGGCTTCATCTTTGTTGGTGAACTTGATATCTTTCATCCCCGGCTGGGCTTTCAGATATTTCCCGACCCCCATCACCTGGTCGGTGGTGAGTCCATCTTTCAAGTACACTGTCATTTCTACCTGGTTTTCTAAGTAGGAAGCCATATGGTTGATGTTCAAGACGGCGGCAAGAAATACGCCTAGAATAAACATAGACAATGTCACTGTCAGTACAGAAGCCACGGCCATGAAACGATTGCGGAAGAGGGAACGGAATGTTTCTCCCCAGAAATAGGATAAGGAATTAAACATTCAGGTCATAGCCCCCTTTCTTCACGTCGCTCACGATATGACCTTCTTCGATGCTGACTACGCGCTTGTGCATCGCATTGACCAAATCTTTGTTATGGGTCACCATGATGATGGTGGTGCCCATGTGATTGATTTCATTGAACAGTTTCATAATGTCTTCCGACGTATTGGGATCCAGGTTCCCTGTCGGTTCATCTGCAATGAGAAGAACCGGCTGGTTTACCAAGGCTCTGGCGATGGCTACACGCTGCTGTTCCCCACCGGACAGTTTGGACGGCAATTCTTTTTCCTTGCCACGAAGGCCTACCAAGTCCAGTACCCGATGGACTTTGGCTTTGATTTCCTTCGGCCGCACGCCGGTGACACGAAGAACGAAAGCAATGTTTTCAAATACGGTCTTTTCCGAGAGAAGGCGGAAATCCTGGAATACAATGCCCAAAGAACGCCGGTAATAGGGCACTTTGCTGGATTTCAGTTTGTTAATTTTGAGACCATTGACGATAACGGTGCCGGATTCCGGTACCAGTTCATGGGTCAGAATTTTGACAAACGTAGATTTCCCGGCCCCACTGGGACCGACGATAAATACAAATTCTCCTTTGTCGATATGAATATTAATGTTACTGAGGGCGGTGTGTTTTGCATCGTACTGCAGTGACACCTGATCAAAAGTAATCATTAAATCCTCGCTTTCTGGTATTTAGTTAACAGTTGGCGGTTAGCAGTTTACAGTTTTACTGTCTGCTGCTAACCGCCAACTGCCTCATATATGTATGTGCTTTTCTATAAAAAAATAACACACGCTTACGTAGGTATCACACGAAGATATATAAAGAAGATCTATAAGAGGGTATTGGGGCGCTATATAATTTGATGCGCCCCTTCCACCACTACGCACTCCGCACTACTCACTACGCACTTTTTACGAAAATGAATACATGGCCACTCACGATTTATCGCTTCAACAAAGCTTCTGCTTCTTCTGCGATATGTTCCGCGGTGAGGCCGTATTTCTTCAGCAGGTCGTCTGCTGTGCCGGATTCACCGAAGCTGTCGTTGACGCCCACCATGGTCATCGGTACTGGTTTGTGCAGGCACAGTACTTCTGCAACAGCACCACCGAGGCCACCTTTGATGGAATGTTCTTCGCAGGTCACGATATGGCCTGTTTCTTCTGCTGCTTTCAGAATGGCTTCTTCATCAATCGGTTTGATGGAGCTCATGTTGATGACGCGAGCAGAAATGCCTTTTGCTGCCAGCAGGTCTGCAGCAGCTTTTGCTTTGGCTACCATGATGCCGCAAGCAATGATGGTCACATCTTTGCCATCGCAAACAGTGAAGCTCTTCCCTGGGGTGAAAGTAGCACCAGCGGGAGTGATGTCATCGCATTTGGCACGGCCCATGCGGATGTACACTGGCCCCTGGTAAGAAGCAGCCCAATGAATTACTGCTTTGGTTTCTTCTGCATCGGCAGGAACAACCACGGTCATGTTTGGAAGAACTCGCATGAGTGTGATGTCTTCCAGCATCTGGTGGGTGGCTCCATCTTCGCCAACGGTGAGGCCGGAATGGGTCACAGCCACTTTGACGTTCAGTTTCGGATAGCAGATGGAGTTACGAATCTGTTCGTACGCTCTGCCGGCACCAAATACCGCAAAAGTAGAAGCAAAAGGAATCTTGCCAGCAGCAGCCAATCCTGCAGCTACGCCCATCATATTTCCTTCTGCGATGCCTGTATCAAAGAAACGATCCGGATAGGCTTTGGCAAAAACCTGTGTCTTGGTGGATGCAGACAGGTCAGCGTCCAAAACTACAATATCAGGATTTACAGCACCCAATTCTTTCAGTGCTTCACCGTATGCGTCACGTGTTGCCTTCCCCATTATTCTGCCTCCACTGCTTTAATAAATCTATCACATTCTTCTGCGCTTGGTGCCTTGCCATGCCAGCCGACCTGGTTTTCAATTTCCGGAACGCCCTTGCCTTTGACGGTCTTCATGACAATCATGGTCGGTTTGCCAGAAACGGATTTAGCTTCTTCAATGGCTTCATGAAGTTTTTCTATGTCGTGGCCATCGGTTTCAATGACGTGCCAGCCAAAGGCTTTGAACTTTTCGCCAATCGGCAGAGAAGACATGACTTCTGTAATGGGTCCATCAATCTGGAGACCATTGTTATCTACAAAAGCAGTGAGATGGTCCAGTTTGTAATGGGCTGCATACATAGCGGCTTCCCATACCTGGCCTTCTTCCAGTTCCCCATCGCCCAGGATGGTGTATACACGCCAATCGGCTTTGTCCATTTTGGAAGCCAGTGCCATACCACAAGCAGCACTGATACCCTGTCCCAAAGAACCGGTGGTCATATCTACGCCGGGAGTGTGTTTCATGTCCGGGTGGCCCTGGAGCATATGACCTGCCTGACGGAGATGATCCAGTTCTTCTTTCGGGAAATAGCCTTTTTCTGCCAACACCGCATAGAGAGCTGGTGCACCATGGCCTTTGGAAAGAACCAGACGGTCCCGATCGGCTTTCTTCGGATCTTTCGGATCCACATTCATTTCATGGAAGAACAATAAGGTCAAAATATCCGCAGCAGATAAAGAACCGCCGGTATGACCAGAATTGGCTTTTGTAATCATTTTCAGAATATCCACACGGACATCCTTGGCTTTGCTTTGAAGAGCAGTGAGCTCTTCGGCAGTCAGCTGGCTCATTTGTTTTCCTCCTTAGGGTTAATCTGGTGACTGGTAACTAGGGATTAGGGATTAGTAGCTAGGGATTAGGAAATAGCAATACTTTAGTATACGTAACATAGATATTCATTTCGCTAGTAGTGACAGATTGCTCAAGTTCCTAAGGGTTCTCAGGTTGCTCAGGTTCCCCGAATGTGCCAATAGACGCTAGTGTCATTAGCTCATTCGAGAAAC
>SAMEA104315425__coassemble_1858_pt1 | contig 10000 bp, 8 predicted proteins | sample SAMEA104315425__metabat2_low_PE_033 | metagenome-assembled genome bin SAMEA104315425 (sample SAMEA104315425) | gut metagenome | biome: Monkey gut; feature: monkey-associated habitat; material: faeces | place: China | collected 2013
TGGTGACTGGTGACTGGTGACTGGTGACTGGTGACTGGTGACTGGTGACTGGTGATTGGAATTATAGGGATTAGGTTTCAAGTCCGCTAGAGTTATGTTTCACGTGAAACTTTTAAAGTAGGCAGTTAGCAGTAAGCGGTAGGTAGTAGAAACTGCAAACTTTTTACGCAGAAAATCCCACGGACGTCAATTGACATCTGTGGGATTTTTCTGTATCATGCTACTGGGTACTACGTAAACGGTAGGCGGCCGATTCTAGCCCCTGAAAGGGGGCCGTCATATGAATCAGTACGATTTTTTCGTATTTCTTGTATTACTTCTAGCCCTCGTGTTAGCGATTCGTATGTAAATGAAAAATCCGCCTGCAGTGTCCAAGCTTAGGCGGATTTTTCATCTGTTTTAAACTTCGGGGCTGGCCGCTTATCAGTGGTGCCCTTTTCTATTGTCATTATAGCAAAGTTCATTCTATGGGGCAAGAAAATTTGAAATGTTTCACGTGAAACATAAAAGGCAGTTAGAAGTGAGTAGTGAGAAGTTAGAAGTGAAGGCGGCGAGCTGCCTCGAATTGCTCTTATAACGTTTCGGTCATTTGGCAGGGGTCCTTTTTTATATAGCTCGCCAAAATAAAAACAGCTAGACTCATATCTTAAAAAATGTGATTCTAGCTGTTTTGTGTTTCAAAAATATAAAAAGGGGGATTGGGGCGCTTTATAAGTTGTGCGCCCCTAAGTGAGTTTACACCGCTGTCTCGGCTCCCCTGTCGGGGGAGCTGCCGAAGGCTGAGGGGGCAGCTCTAGCGAGATAAAATGCTAACGGTACGACAATCCGTTATGGGACTAATACCACTTCTCACTTCTAACTTCTCATTTCTCACTGCCTTTTATAGCATATTCTTCTTCCACAGAATGAATGTCACAATGAGGGTCAAGAGGATGCCGATGAGGATGACGGAGACGAAGCCGAAGGGGGATTCGGCGAAGGGGACTGGGACGTTGATGCCCCACAGGCTGTAGATCAAGGTGGGGATTGCCAGGATAATGGTGACCGAGGTGAGGAATTTCATGATTTGGGACAGTCGGTTGGAAATAATGGAGGAGAAGGAGTCCATCATGGACATCAAAATGTTGGTGTAGATTTCCGCCATTTCCAATGCCTGCTTATTTTCGATGATTACGTCTTCCAGAAGGTCTTCGTCTTCTTCGTACATTTTGAGCAGCGAGTGGAGCGGGCTATTTCTGAGACGCATGAGCCGTTCCATCACGTTTTCGTTGGCGTGCAAGGCGAAGTTGAAGTAGGTCAGAGATTTTTGGAGTTCCAGCATGCGGAACAGTTCTTTGTTCTGCAACGATTTCCGGACCCGGGTCTCGATGACGTCGGTTTGTTTGTAAATTTGCTGCAGGAAATACAGGAAGGAAGAAGAGGCCTGGGACAGAATTTGAAATAGGAACCGGGTCTTCTTGTAGGTGTGGAAAGAATTGAAGGAATTGTTCAGGAATTTCTGAATCACCGTATTGGTTTCCAGGCAGACAGTGATGAAATATTGCCTGGTGATGAAGATACCTAGCGGCAACGCATCGTAGGCATCAGTTTCCAATACCACTGGGGTATTGACAACGACAAAAATGTAATCATCTTCCAATTCCACGTGGGACCGTTCTTCTCTATCCAGTGCGGTCTGCAGGGAATCCACCGGGATACCGGTCAGTTCGTTGAGATGTACCAGTTCTTCTTCTGTGGGCGCGGCCGCATTGATCCAGGAGCCTTTTTCCAGTTGCTCCAGGGGTACACTCATCAATATGTGATTTTCGTTGTGTTTGTATGCTTGTATCATAGCCGCACCCCTCCTTTTAGTAGGCAGTTAGCAGTTGGCTGTTGGCCGAAGTAAATATGGTCCTGTACCAGTCACTAGCTACCAGTCACGAGTCACTTAGTTAGTACCATTTAACTATAGTCAGAAATTGGGATTCTGTCAATAAAAAACAGTTAGGAGTGAGGAATGAGGAGTGGTGGTGGCGGCGCATCAATTCATATAGCGTCGCAATTTTCTATATAAAAAGAGTCATGTTTCACGTGAAACATGACAATATGGGTTATTATTCTGCTGATTTCTATTTCTAACATAGAGTAGTGACGGTAAGTGACAAGGTTAAAAGGGTTATAAAAGGTTATGAGGCTACCGTTTTCGCATAACCTTTTTATAACCCTTTATAACCCTGTCGCTTGCGATAACTGGAAATATTTCGCCAAAGAAATTAGCAGAATAATAACCTTCACAACCATGTTTTTCGGGAAACATGACTCTTTCCGTATTTCTTTTGGTGAGCCATATAGAAAAGGAGTCTACGGACTTGAGAAATAGGTATAAGAGCAATATGGGGCGGCTCACCGCCACCACTCCTCACTCCTCACTATTTAAGCGGCTCACTTGTCTGTGTTCTCAGAAACATTCTCTGGATAGTGACTTTTTGTCCCTGGAAGCGTTGGGACAGGACGGGGATGATCATGCGGGCAGCCTGGCGGATTTTGACTTTGTCGATGGGCTTGTTAGTATCTTTCAAGTGGTAGCACATCTGGTAGGTTTTCTTATCGCCTACGCGATAGAAGATGATGAGGTCACGGATGATGGTCATAATTATTCTCCTTGTATGGAATGAGTCTTGTTTCACGGGAAACATGAAAGGCAGTGAGAAGTTAGAAGTGGCGGAAGGGGCGCACAAAATTTGGAAGCGCCCCAATACCCCTTTTTTATATTTTAGAGAGAAGCAGATATCCTCGTGTTTCACGTGAAACATGACAATATGGGTTATTATTCTGCTGATTTCTATTTCTAACATAGAATGGTATGGGCCAGTGACAGGGTTAAAAGGGTTATGGAGGGTTATGAGGTTACCGTTTTCACATAACCTTCTATAACCTTTTTAACCTTGCTGCTTGCGATAGCAAAAAATGTTTCACAGAAGAAATCAGCAGAGTAATAACCTTTAGTACCACGTTTCACGGGAAACATGGCTCTAGCGAAAACAGGAAGCCATAACCTTATTTCTAAAAAAGCTGCACGCCTCCTATGAGGTATGCAGCTTTTAAATACAGTATGAAATATTTATTTTTTGTATGGAACGATAGAAGCGCAGTGGGCCATGACGGCGATCTTGTAATCTTTCTTGCCTTCTTTTTCCAGCTGGGCCTGGGCCAGTTTCCATGCTTCTTCTACAGTTGCGACTGGAATCTGGTTGGTCCGTTTGATAGCTTCAAAGTTTTCTGGCTTGGTGACCAGGTAAATGGTGTATTTGTGGGTCATGCAGAACAGGTTGAATGCTACGAAGAATGGAATGGTGAAGTGTTCGCGGAGGGCTTTTTCCATTTCTTCTTCGGTATCGTACTTGAAGCTGCCCAGGTAAGCGGCCGGTTCCCAAATATCGCTGGCTTCCATGATGGCGATGATGATGCCGCCATCTTTGGTGACTACGTCAGAGGGGTCGTAGCATTTGCAGCCCTGGTAGAGGGAAACGTCTTTCGGATAGCCGCCAGCACAAGCGAAGGATACGTCTGCTTCTTCGGTGAATGGAACTTTCTGGATCTTATAAACCAGTTTGGTTCCTTCCAGCCATGCTTCGTAAGGATCGCCGCCAACCATGTTGCAGATTTTTCCTTCTGCATTGATGATGGAATGAACCAAGAAGCACGGTTTAATCATGTCGGATGCTTCCTGCATGTCGTCGGAAACGGGGTTGCCGTCCAACAGGGTGGAGCGGGTGTGCGGGTTGATGCCGCTGCCGAATTTTTCGCCCAGGGCATGGCAGTGGTTGATCTGAATGGTGTCGTCACCAGCTACGCCTGGCAGAATCAGTTTGCGGCCGCCGCCGTAACCAGCGAAGAGGTGGGTGGTGATGCCATCCACAACGATGACTTTGTCGGCTTCTACAGCGTGTTTGTTAATCCATACCGGGGTGCCGCGGGAGGTGTCACCGATGTGAACCAATTCGTCTTTGTTCTGGCAATGGTGCTGATACAGTTTGACACGTTTGGTCAGTTCTTCACCGACGACAGCGATATCTTCTGCCGGGGTCTGTTCTCTGTGGGTGCCCTGGGCGAAGAGAATGCAGATATCATCATCAGGGATGCCTGCCAGATTCAGCTCGTTGACGATATGAATGACGAACTGGTCAGAGTGGTTCCAGATACGGGTCACATCGGCACATACGATGCAGACCTTATCGCCTTTGGAAACGATTTCTGTGAGCGCTTTGGAGCCGATCGGATGACGCATACATTCCAAGGTTGCTTCTTTGACATCACAAGCAGGAGTCGAATTTCCTTCCAATACATCGGAAATATGTTCTTCCGGGAGCATGACTTTCTGTGTGGATTTACCAAAACCAAATTCAAATTCTTTTAATGCCATAGGGACTCCTCCTTTTAGGAAAGCATGGGAATTGGGATAATGTTTTTAAGTTAAGGATTTGCGTTAGTAGGCATGATTCCGGTAGAGGTTATAGGTTACTCAAGTTTCTCAAGTTGCTAAGGTTTCTCATGTTTCTCGACTGTGCAATAAACGCTAGCGTTATCATCTCATTCGGGGAACCTGAGAAACCTAAGAATCCTGAGCAACCTGAGAAACTTTGTTGCAAAAGAAATCATCTCATGTTTCACTTAACTTAATCGTATTGGGACGGGGATTCGAGATGGAAATATTTGCTAATCCCTGGTCTTAATTCTTAGCTACTCATTTTCCCAATCGGTTCAACTATATAGGTGTTCTTACATTATAACACGGATAAAAGAGATTGTTTATTTCTAAATAGTCATAACCATAGGGAAATTTATGATTTTTTGAGATAGGGGGATAACGGTGAATCTGATAGAGGCATGTTTCACGTGAAACATTGACGTAAAAGGGTAGCCCTACGGGCGGGGTATATATCTGTGAATTTGGATAGAGACACTTTCGGTGTATAAGAAAATAGAAAAGGTTATAAAAGGTTATGTGCTTCCTGCGGTAAACAATAACCTTTTATAACCTTGCAATAAGTCGTTTTTATACAAAGTGACACTGTAGACGTCTGCAATGATAACCCGCCCGTAGGGCTAACCCTTAGATTCTGTTTCCCGTGAAACATTTTTTATCATATCTTGCTCTTCATGGTATCCTTTGCTATAATATGGATAGAAAAGGGTACTACCGATAAGCGGTCAGCCCCGAGACACAAAAAGTTGAAAAAATCCACCTAAGTTTCTGAGGCTACAGGCGGATTTTTTCATTTATATACGAATCGCTAATACAAGCGCAAGAAGCAAGACAAGAAATATAAAAAAATCATACTTGTTCATATTCATATATAAAGCCCCCTTTCAGGGGCTAGAATTGGCCGCCTACCGTTTACGTAGTACCCGATAGTATGATATAGAAAGATCTCGCAAATGTCAATTGATGTTTGCGAGACTTTTTTGCGTAGAATGATAGAGTCATGGTTCACGGGAAACGGTTAAAAAAGGTTAGCCCTACGGGCGGGGTATACATTTGTGAATTTGGATGGAGACACTTTCGTTGCATAAGAAAATAGAAAAGGTTATAAAAGGTTATGTGCTTCCTGCGGTAAACAATAACCTTTTATAACCTTTATAACCTTGAGGTAATCCGTTTCTTGCCATGTGATAAAAACGAAATCTCAGAGTATAACCCTTTAGCGTCTGTTTCCCGTGAAACATGACTCTAGCGGAACCATCATCTTATTTATCATAAATAATGAGTCCCATAAATACCAGATCTTCGTCACCGATGTTTTCGATGCCGTGGCGGTCGCCGTTTTTGCAGAAGGCTGCATCGCCGGGGCCCATTTCGTAGGTGGTGTCGTTGTCGGTATACAGGCCTTTGCCGGAGAGGATGTAGTAAATTTCACCATCGCCCTGGTGCTGGTGGACGCCCATGGAGCAGCCTTTTTCCAGGGTGGCTTTTACGTAAAGACGGCAGTGGTCACCCATAGCAGGCAGGGTGTCCGGGGTGGCGATAGGTTCTAAAATCAGATGGCCTTTGCCACCATTGGCGTGTTCAAGGATTTTCTTTTCCAATTTTTTCAACATGATATTGCTCCTTTTTGATAATCGTCGTGCTTCATAGGAAACGATAGTTGTTAAGGTTATTATTTTACCAATTTCTTTTGTGAAACATTTTCCACGACCGCAGGTGACAAGGGTATAAAGGGTATATATGGTTATGGGAATACCGTTTTTATGTAACCTTTTATAACCTTTATAACCCTTTCACTCACCGGTATTCTTCCATGTTAGAAATACAATGCAGTAGAATAATAACCTTTAGATATTGTTTCACGTGAAACATTTTTAATGAGGTCAGGTTACTCAGGATGCTCAGGTTCTCCGAATACGATGATATCATTAGCGTCTATTATCACGTTCGAGAAACATGAGCAACTTGAGTATCCTGAGTAACCTGTAATCTCTAACAGAATCATACCAATTGCCTCAAACCTTAATTGGGGTCTGAGAACCCTGTAGTTTCTACTTCAATATCCAAATCTTCCAATTCAGAAGCGGTGACAGGGGGATGGGGTGGATTTTCTGTGGCAGCAGCTTTGGCGACGTGAATGATTTCTTCTGCCAAGCTGTGGTATTGGGGATGAACGGTGTATGCGTATCCGCGAATGGCACCAAATTCGCGCAGTGTAATTCGCACGGCCCCGGGGCGGCGCAGATCGGGCGGTAGCTCTTGGGGGACACGAAGGAAACGGCCGGTACGAATATAATGTTCGATGGCGTCTCTGGCTAGGGCTACGTAGGGAGAAGGGATCGGCTCTTCTTTGGGCACCAGGCCTTCTGGTACATAGAGCGCTACACCATAGCCCACGCCAAAGGGACCTTCATGGGACAGCAGCGGCTGCTTAGTCGGCGTATTTCCTAAAGCACCCAGAAGGAAATACACTGAAGGTAACCCGCAGGTGTCGATTTCCTGTAAAAGCGAAGAGGAGAGCTGGTCCAGGGATTCTTTATTTCGATGGGACAATGCATTCACAATGATTTCATCAAAGTCATTTCCTTTGGGGCTATAGCCGTGGGGCGCATCGGGGGTCAATTTATGAGATAAATCACCAGTGGCAATGAGGGCCACCCGACGATTCAATTTCTGGGCGGCATAGCTCACAATCGCACCTAGGGCATAGGAAGCTTCTCCTTTTGTACTATCGGGAGTCAGCAAAACCAATTTTCCTTGAAATCCTGCTTGCAGGAGATAGTAGAGAGGGACGAAACTGCCCCAATCGATTTGGAGAGGCTTTTTATAGCGGGCGGCTTCTGCTTTGTCTACCTGGTGCCAATGATATAGCGGGGCCGCTTTTTGGCTGATGAGGGTTCCCTAGCTCCTGGTCTACTGGTAGCGCCATAGAGAGCTCAGGATGACCAAAGGCTCCCATGTTACCACATAATTCTTCCGCCATCAGCAGTGATGGTCCATCGGAAAAACACAAATTATGTGGGGACATCACCACCACTGTATCGGGCTTTTCTGCAACGATCTGCTCCATGGCGGTCTTGACGGTCTCTATGGTTTTCCTGACTTTTGATGAATCCTCTCCGCCGATTTCCGGTATCATCACCGGCGGATGGGGAAATAATCCTGCTGCAACGAGCGGCATAGTATCACGTCCTTTCGTTGATTGTGTTGCTGGGTTAAGGATTGGCATTAATAGTCATGATGCCGTTGGAAGTTACAGGTGGCTCAGGGTTCTAAGGGTTCTCAAGGTTCTCAGGTTTCTCGATTGTGCCTGTAGACGTTAGCAGTATCATTTTGCTGGACTTAACGCAGCAACTGTGCTTTCTGTGACTCTTAGTGTAGTGAATTGGTATGAAAAAAGCAAATGGATTTAAGGAAACACTGATTAAATCAGCGTTTCCTTAAAGGTTCTGGATTCCCGTTCTCGCTTTTTTCATGTTTCACGTGAAACATTGTGGTAAAGGTTAGCCCTTCGGGCAGGTTATGATTCTGTTCATTTCTTTTTCTTGACATGGAAAGTACATCGCTGGTTAAAAGGTTATAAACGGTTATGACATAAGCCTTTTATAACCCTTTATAACCTGGACACAGGCGGTAAACTTTTCGTGTGAGGAAGGTGGAATCTGCAGAAAAATACCCTTTTCCCAGTTTCCTTTATATAATAGAAAAGAGTATAATAAGAAAAGTGTGAAACCATAAACTGTTAACTGTCAACCATAAACTGTTAACCAATGATAGAAAGGATGAATCCCATGAGTATTACTGCAAACAACTTGGTGTATAAAAGAAGAAGTGTCCGTTTCTTTAAGAGCAATCCCATTTCCAAAGTGGATATGAGAGAAATTCTCCGTGCCGGCATGTGGGCGCCGTCGGCAAAGAACCGTCAGCCTTGGAAGTTCATTGTGGTGAAGGGCCAGAGCAAGGAAGAAATGTTGGATCTGATGGAAAAAGGCATCGAACGGTCCGAACAGGGCGAAGGTGTCCTGGCTGGTACTAAGGAATTGTACGTCAATGCCCGTTTCACTTTGAAATGCATGAGAGAAGCACCGATTGCTGTCATGGTAGTGAATCCGAAAGGCCGCTCCCTGATGGATCATTGGACCCCGGCAGAAAAAATTCATGAACTGTCTGACGTGCAGGCCATTGGTGCTGCCGCAGAAAACATGGCTCTCCAGGCTACGGCAATGGGTATCGGTAGCCTGTGGATTGGAAATATTTTCTTCGCCTATGACGAACTGAAACAGTGGATTGGCGAACCAGGAGAAATGGTCCTGGCTATGTCCTTCGGCTATCCGAACCACAACCCCTGCCCGCTGGCAAGAAAAGACGAAGCAGAAGTCATCGAAGTGAGAGACTGAAATACAATGAGGAATTAGGAATGAGGAGTGAGGAATGGTGGCGGCGAGCTGCCTTGTATTGCTTTTATGCTGATAGATACATTTTTCCTGATTCCTTTTCTGTATAGCTCGCCGGAGAGATGAAACAAATAGAGAAAGGTTACTATTCTGCTGCATTTTTCATTCTAACAAATCAAAAATTCCGCATGTTGCAAGGTTATAGAAGGTTATGCAGGGTTATGAGACTAGTGAAAGTTTCATAACCCTACATAACCTTTTTAACCTTGGGGGAGGCGGTATATTCTCTTTTGATGAAAAAGAAATCAGTAGAATAATAACCTGCCCGAAGGGCTAACCTTTACCAAAATGTTTCCCGTGAAACATTTTGGTTGCGAGACGGATTAGATGATATAATAGCCATGTTGCTTACCTCGATTCTGGCAACAGAAGGGAGGTGCCCCATGGATTTAATCAGTTTTTTGTCGTCTATTGCGGCGGGTATAATTGCTAATTATATTTGCAAATGGTTGAATAGATGACTTAGCTAAGCAACCAACCTACCCACAGTGCGGGTATAAAAGCATTAGAAAAGCCAGGAAGTTGCAGCTTCCTGGCTTTTCGTACCTCATGGATTTAATCATATCCGTTGTCTGTTCATAGTATAGCACAAAAAGGTATGATTGGCGAGACTTAATTGGTGAAATGTTTCACGTGAAACAAATAGAGAAAGGTTACTATTCTGCTGCTTTCTTTATTCTAACAAATCAAATATACCGCCTATCCCAAGGTTATAGAAGGTTATGTAGGGTTATGAAACTTTCGCTAGTCTCATAACCTTGTGTAACCTTTTTTAACCTTGGGGTAGGCGGTATATTCTGTTTTTGATGAAAAAGAAATCTGTAGAATAATAACCTTGTAACAGGCGGAATATTCTGTTTTTGATGAAAAAGAAATCTGTAGAATAATAACCTTGTAACATGCGGCATATTCTGTTTTGATGAAAACGTAATCTGCAGAATGATAACCTTGTGATAAGCGGTATATTTGATTTGTTGGAAGATGGGCATGGCAGAATAATAACCTTTTATATAGCGATTTGTTAGAAACTCAAACTTCCCACCTATAAAATAGCGACTCTGTCCCATACGATCTATTGTAT
>SAMEA104315425__coassemble_1893_pt1 | contig 9896 bp, 8 predicted proteins | sample SAMEA104315425__metabat2_low_PE_033 | metagenome-assembled genome bin SAMEA104315425 (sample SAMEA104315425) | gut metagenome | biome: Monkey gut; feature: monkey-associated habitat; material: faeces | place: China | collected 2013
TCAGCAGAAATCATCGCATATCTCGCTTAACTTAACAGCATTGCCGTCGGGGGGGGAGAATACAAGAGGGGGAGGCACTAGCGATATACTTCGCCATGAACATAGCAAGCAAACTCGGTCATATCCACTCTTAATGAGAACGGAAAAGTGATATGACTTAATGAATGGATAACTAACCAGTATGTATGATTTCCAGTCACGAGTCACCAGTCACCAAACGCACTAACGTTAGATTTAAAACAAATGGAGGACGCTATGAAATCTTTGAAAAAGAAACTTGTGGCACTGTCTCTGGTGTCGTTGTGCTTAAGTGGCACCATGATAGCTCCAGCGGAAGTAGAAGCGGCGTCTACGGCGGAAAAACTTCTCTATGGGGCCGCGGCTATGCTTTTTATTTCCAACTACTATTCCAGAATGGATGACCATAGCCAGTTGTCTCTTTTGAGTCAGTGCCAGCAGCAGACCGGGGTGTATGAATCGGCAGAAGCGGATAACCGGGTGCAGGAAATTTATCAGAATATTTGCGATACCGGAGCGGTGAAGCGGAGTTACAAAGTGTACGTGGCTCCCGATGAAGATATCAATGCCTTCATGAGTCTTGGCGGCGTGCTTTGTGTCAATAAAGGATCCTTGGATACCATGGATGACGATGAACTGGCATACATCATGGCCCATGAAGTGTCTCACGGTGAAAAACGTCACAATGTGAACGGTGTGAAAAAGAGAGTGGGACTGTTGACGGCCCTCAATATTTACATGGGCGATGCGTCATATGGTGAATACCTCTTGGCCAATATTGCAGGTAACTACGTGTCCAATGCGATTTTTACCAAAGACCAGGAAAAAGAAGCCGATGATTGGGGATTCCAATACTTGGTGGAAGCAGGATACAATCCGGGGGCTGGGGCAGCGGCTATGCAGGTGCTGAAAGACAAATACGGTGAAAGTTCCCCTTCGGGCATCAAAGCGGTGTTGGCACCGGGCAATCATCCAAAGACCAGCGATCGTATCAACAAAAATCTGAAATGGATGGCTGCCTATTCTGGGAATCACGTGCAAGTGAAAGATGACACCATCGTGGTGAATGGCGAAAAAGCATTTCAAGCTGCTGCTATGGGGAAATATACCAATAAAGAACGGACCTACCTCACGGCAGGAAAATTGGCAAAACTCTATCATGCTGGCCATGTGCCCGATGCGGTCTTGGAAGACAATGTGATTTACTGTGGAAATACGGCGGTATATACATTGAATGAAGAAGAAAACGGTCCCGCTTATACGGCGGCTCTCAATAAGGGGATTCAAAAAAATCGCGGGGAACCGGTAGAAACTCATTATAAAATTGATGATAGACGGGCGGAGTTACAAAAGGAAAATAAAGGGTGACTAGTGACTGGTGACTCGTGACTGATTACGAGAGGAATTTAAAAACGCCAGAGTCACAGCACCTAGCTGTTAGCTGCTAGTCTCTAGCCGGCTAGTAGCTAACAGCTGGAAGCTAGCAGCTGTGACTCCACCGGAATCATTGATTTTTCCCAGTCACGAATCACCGATTTCTAAGGAAAGAAGGAATATAGAATATGAAAAAAGTACTAGCTTTTTTAGTACTGGTTGTAATTATTTTAAGTGTTGCTTTTGGTGTCATGGTTTGGATTACGCCGGAACCACCGAAGCCTCCTGTATTGCCACCGCCACCGGAAACGAAAGCGGTGTCTGCGGCTTTGCTGGATGCCAATACGGGACGTATGCTGGCCAATAAAGAAGGTGAGAAGACCATTTATCCTGCTAGCACTACCAAGATTCTGACTTGCATCCTGGCACTGGAAGAAGGAAAAGATAAACTGGAACAGAATGCGGTGATTTCCCAAAGGGCGATGAAGCAGGATGGGACCAATGTGGGCATTCGTCCCGACATGCCCCTGTCTTTGCATCAGCTCTTATATGGAATGATGCTGATTTCTGGCAATGATGCTGCGGTGTCTGTGGCAGAAACCGTAGGCGGATCTTATGATCGATTCATTGAAATGATGAATGAAAAGGCGGCTTCCATCGGTGCCACCCATTCGCACTTTGCCAACCCTAACGGCCTAACAAATCCGGACCATTACACCACCGCCGAAGACATGGTGCTTATTGCGTCTCATGCCATGAAAAATCCAGATTTCAGAGACATTGTGAAGCGGAAAACCTATCCGATGACCTATCGCAATGGGATTTACAGAAATGTAGAAAATAGAAATGAATTTCTGTCTAGCCACTACGAAGGGGCCAATGGCATTAAAACGGGCATGACCGATGCAGCCGGCGAATGTCTGGTAGCATCGGCAGAGAGAAATGGAAAACTCTTGATTGTTGCTTTTTATCACGACAAGAACCGTTGGAATGATACGAAAGCCTGGCTGGATTATGGGTTTGAAGCCGCTGCTGCTTACGATGCCTATGAACAAGCACTGGCTGAAGAACCGGCGATTTACAAATGGGTGAATACCCTCATAGGGAGGGAGACCGGTGCGTAAGAAACGGAAATCAGGTCTCAAGAAATGGCTATTTCCCCATAGTCCAATCCTAAGAGCCCTGTGCCTGGTGATGCTCCTTCTGTCACTTCTAATTTGCATGGAAAGCGCCTATCGCTTTTATCACCTGCAGCGACAGGAAAATCTACTGCTAGAAGAAAAAGCACGGCTGACAGAAGAAAGAAATACATTGGAACAGAAGAAACAAGACTTGGAAGACCCGGCGAAACTGGAGAAAAAAGCCAGAGACGAATTGGGACTGGTGAAACCAGGAGAAGTACCGTATGTGAGGTAACCGTGATTTCATTGGTGGGCATTAGCGAATTTATGAATAGATGAAAGGTTATTATTCTGCTGATTTCAGTTGTCTAACAAAGATGAAACATCGCTGATCACAAGGGTATAAAAGGTTATGAAGTTTAGTAAAAAAACACCGTTAGCGTTTCCATGACTAATGGTGTTTTTTATTTGTTGTATAGATGTAATTAGCAGAGTGATAACCATTAGCGAATCCGATTGAAAAAAGTGTCTCGCAGGAAATCATCTCCGTTATAACCTTGAAGTAAGCGGTTTGTTTGGAATTGATACACGAAAGGAATCGGCAGAATAATAACCCTTAGACAATTTATTTAGATGCTAAGAGTCACCAAAGAAATCATCTCATCAATAACCTTTTGGTTGACTGGTTACATGCTACATTTCGCAACGGAATCATCTTCTAAAAAACTTGCTATTCCCTTTGAAATCTCGTATAATTTACATGTATTTATCTTATACATAGGCATGGCCTGTGTTTCGTTTATCAGGGAAGGATTTTAGTTTTCACATGGCTTTAGAAGTCGGAAGTATCGTAGAAGGTACCATTACTGGAATCGCTAAATTTGGCGCTTTTGTGGAACTGCCGGAAAAGAAGGTAGGACTGGTTCATATTTCAGAAGTGGCCAATGAATATGTAAGTGATGTTAATCAATATCTGAAAGTCAAAGACAAGGTCAAGGTAAAAGTACTTACCATTGATGACAAAGGCAAGATTGCTTTGTCCATCAAACAGGCACAGCCTGCTAAGGAAGAAAGAAAAGGTGACCATTTCCATAAGGAACACAATGAAGGAAATCATCGCTTTGTAAAAAGAGAAAATGCACCGGAAAGAGAAGCTTTTCATGAAGCACCAAGAATGCCGGAAAGACGCAGCTTCTCCGGCGGTTTCCGCGCACCGAAACACGAAGCCCCTGCATCCTTTGAGGATAAACTCAGCCGTTTCCTTAAGGATAGTGATGAAAGACTTCTGGATCTGAAAAGAAATGTAGAATCCAAACGAGGCGGCAGAGGTGCCCGTCGCAGTGATTGATGAGGAGAAGGGGATGTAACGATGCGTTATGTCCTCTTTTAAATTCAGTGAGAAGTTAGGAGTGAGAAGTTAGGAGTGGTGGAAGGGGTGCACAATTCATAAAGCACCCCAACCTATTAAAAGCTTATTATTTCTGCTAATTGGGATGTTCAACAAATTGTATATACAGATGTAGTCAAAGTTTCTCAGGGTTCTTAAGTTTCTCAGGTTCCCCGAATGAGATGATAACGCTAGCGTTTATTGGCACATTCGAGAAACGTGAGAGACCTTAGCAACCTTTGAAACCTGAGTAACTTATAATCTCTAGCAGAATCATAACTATATATAACAATGCGGCGCTTCCAAATTTTGTGCGCCGCCACCACCACTCCTCACTCCTAATTCCTCACTCCTCACTAGAAAAAGAGGTTATTATGCGCGCAATAATCGATATCGGAACCAATTCTATCCGTCTGCTATTGGCAGAGAAGGATGAAAGTGGAGAGTGGAAGGTTTTACGAAAAGACCTTCGGAGCACCCGACTTGGGGAAGGCATGACCGATAAAGCCTGCATTGGACAGGGCGGCCGGGAGCGGTCTCTCATGGCCATCAATGAATTTACTGCCCAAGCCAAACTGGTTGGGGCTGATGAAATTTTTGCCTATGGCACATCCATCATGCGTGATGCCAGCAATGGTGAGGAATTCGCTGATGAAGTAACCGCTGCTACTGGCGTACCGGTACGCATTTTGACTGGCACCGAAGAGGCTTATTACAGCTATATCGGTGCGGCAGGGACGCCGGGGGTATTGACCTCTGTGGTGGATATTGGCGGCGGTTCTACAGAATTCTGTATGGGCTTTGGTAGTGATGTGGGAATGCGGCACAGTTTCCGTCTGGGATGTGTGAGATGTTCCAAACAGTTTGATACCACCACAGCCAGAGGCAGAGGGGAACTGAAAAAGCATTGCTTTGAATTGTTCCGCAAAACGGACTTGATGGAATCCATGCAAAACGTGAAACGCTGGATTGGGGTCGGCGGAACCATTACATCTCTGGCTTCGGTATTGCAGGAACTGGATGTGTATGATTCTTCCAAAGTGCAGGATTATGTGATTCACCAGGAAGATGTGTCGGCGATGCTGAAAAAATTATCCGCCATGTCCTATGATGAAAAATGTCACTTGAAGGGACTTCTGCCCTCTCGTGCGGACATCATTGTAGCAGGTGTAGCCATCTTGGACAGCTTGATGGAATATTTCGCACTGTCAGAAATCATCGTCAGTGATCGAGACCTTTCGGAAGGACTTCTTGATGCGGATGTACTGACTCCGCAAATGGCAGGTAAACAATGAGTCCATCCGATTTCATCGGAAAGGTGCTCCATTTCGCTAGAGACCATAGGCTGTGGGATACAGGCGATGCCATTCTTTTGGCCGTGTCCGGTGGACCTGATTCTTTGGGCTTACTTTTGTTTTTCCATGAAATTGCCAAGCAGGAAGGGCTTCGGATTGGCTGCTGCTGCGTGAATCACCATTTGCGAGACGAAGCCGAGGCGGAAACCACCTATGTATCTTCCATTTGCCAAGACTTGGGCATTCCGTTCTATAGGAAAGATGTGTGGGTGCAAGAAACTAGAGAAAAAGAAAAAGGTTCTCTGGAAACGGTGGCGCGCCGTCTGCGCTACGAAGCTCTTCGGGATGTGAAGGAAAAAGGCCATTTCCGCTATATCGCTTTGGCCCATCATGGAGATGACCAGGCGGAAACTGTGCTATTTCATTTCCTTCGGGGAAGCGGCGCCAAAGGTCTGTCAGGCATGCAGCCCAAAAGAGAGGATTTGATTCGTCCCTTCTTAGTGGTAACGAAACAGGACATTCAATCCTTTATCAATGGCTATCCCTATGAGGCTTGTCACGATGCCACCAATGATATCCCAGATACCACAAGAAATCAGATTCGTCTTTTGCTGTTGCCGAAACTTCTGTCATACAATCCCCATTTGGTAGCTACCTTGGACCATATGGCGGATATTTTCCGCGAAGAAGATAGCTACATGGAAGAAGAAGCCAAGATATGGCTATCCCACTGGGCCATCACCAGCCGGGGCGGCTATATGATGCTCCCTCGAAAGGAACTATCCAAACTTTCTGTGGCACTGATCCGGCGGGTACTGCGAAGAGCCGCTTTCCAAGTGGGAAAGGAAGAATTGGATTTCCAAACCCTGGAACGGATGAGGCGTTTACTTCTTCAAGGAAGTGGCCGCAGGACCTCTGGAAGCGATGTGACTTTGCAAGTAGAAAAAGAATATCTATTTCTATATCTAGGAAATACAAAGGCCGCTCTTTTGCCCAGTGGCATAGAAATGACCGAATTGGTCACTCACCGGTGGTTGAAAAAATCAATTGATACCCATTTGCCAATTGATTTCAGCAATAAAAACAGTATAATCATAAAAAAAGAACCGTGGCAGATGGATATCCATCCGCTGCGAATGAAACCCAGTCACATAGAGAAGAACCAGTACTTGTTAGATGGGGATGAAGTGGGGAAACTCACATTGGTATTTCCCAAAAAAGGAGACACCATGGCTCCTCAAGGGATGGAAGGAAATAAAGACATTCTTCGCATATTGCAAGAAAGAAACATCCCATCACTGGTTAGACCCTTTTGGCCCTTAGTGGCGGATGGTTCTCACATCTACTGGACTGGATTTTTACGAGGCAGTCGCTTAGGACAGCCTTCTTCAAAAACAACCCATTATTTGTTAATTACATTATCGTGGATAGGTAAGGAGAAAAAAGGAAAATGAAAAATTTGGAAAAAGATGTCAAAGCCGTACTGGTTACTGAAGAACAGATTGCTGCTAGAGTCAAAGAAATCGGACAGCAAATCACCGAAGATTATGCGGGGAAAGAAGTGGTTCTGGTAGGGATTCTGAAAGGGGCTATGCCATTCCTGTGTGACCTTATGAGAGAAATTGACCTGCCTGTTACTTTGGATACCATGTGCGTTTCCAGCTATGGCAACAGCACCGTTTCCAGCGGCCATGTAAAAATTAAAAAAGACCTGGATAGCGAAATCCGTGGCAAACACGTCATTGTGGTAGAAGACATCATCGATACCGGCATCACCATGTCCGCCCTGCTTCCGATTCTGAAACAGAGAGGGGCCGCTTCTGTAGAACTGGCTATTTGCTTGGATAAAAAAGAAAGAAGAGAAGCTGACGTAGATGTGAAATACATCGGCTTTGAAATTCCAGATGAATTCATCGTTGGCTATGGCTGCGACTATGCACAGAAATACAGAAACCTGCCATTCATCGGCGTTCTGGACAGCAAAGTGTATAGCAGACAGTAAAGGCAGTGAGAAGTTAGAAGTGAGAAGTTAGAAATGAAGGAAGGGGCGCGCAATTCATAAAGCGCCCCATTATAATCAATGCTATTAAGTTAAGGATTTGCGTTGGTAGGTATGATTTCGCTAGAGATTATAGGTTGCTCAGGTTTCTCAAGGTTCTAAGGGTTCTCATGTTCCTTGAATGAGCCGATATACACTAGCGATATCATCTCATTCGGGGCCCCTTAGAACCTTTAGTACCCTTAGAACCTTCAGAACCTTTACATCAGCCAAAAACTTATGATAATTATCTATCGGTTTTAGCTCTCACTTCTAACTGCTTTTTAAAAAATTCCCATTGCCTATATATACATATATATGATAAAATTGTAATTATTCAAAGTTATCAATCTATGGGGGATACTTATTCAATGGGATTCAAAACAGATAGATAGGAGGAATATATTGAACAAGTTTGTAAAGAATGTGGCATTGTACGTGCTTCTGATCGTCATTGCGGTGTCCATATTCAATACCTTTGTCCATCCACAGGAAAAACATTCTGAAATTACCTACAGTGATTTCATGACCCAGGTGGAAAAGAAGAATGTAGATTCTGTAACGATGACAAACAATTCCATCGTAGGGAAATTGAAAGATGGGACTGAATTTGAAACCTATGTACCAGACAATGACAACCAGCTTCTGCCTAAACTCAATGCTGGCGACGTAGTGATCACTGCGAAACCACCGGAACAGCCTTCCTGGTGGATGAGCCTGCTCTCTTCTTTGCTTCCGATCATCATCCTGGTAGGCGTGTGGTTCTGGATTATGAACCAGACCCAGGGCGGCGGTGGCCGTGTGATGAGCTTTGGTAAATCCAGAGCAAAAATGGCAGCAGAAGGACAGGTCCATGTCAACTTCAGCGATGTGGCTGGGGAAGACGAAGCCAAAGAAGAACTGTCTGAAGTGGTAGACTTCCTGAAAAATCCAGGACGTTACACCGCTATCGGTGCGAAAATTCCGAAAGGGGTTCTCCTGGTAGGACCTCCTGGTACAGGTAAAACCCTTCTGGCAAAAGCCGTAGCCGGCGAAGCCAAAGTACCATTCTTCTCCATTTCCGGTTCCGACTTTGTAGAAATGTTTGTCGGCGTTGGTGCTTCACGTGTGCGTGACCTGTTCTCTCAGGCCAAGAAAAATGCACCTTGCATCGTATTCATCGATGAAATCGATGCGGTAGGTCGCCAGAGAGGCAGCGGCCTGGGCGGCGGACATGATGAAAGAGAACAGACCCTGAACCAGCTCTTGGTAGAAATGGATGGTTTCGGATCCAACGAAGGCATCATCACCATTGCAGCCACCAACCGTCCAGATATCCTGGACCCGGCACTGCTTCGTCCGGGACGTTTTGACCGTCGCGTGGTGGTTGGTCGTCCTGACCTTCGTGGCCGTCTGGCTATTCTTCGCGTTCATGCTAGAAATAAACCACTGGAACCAGATGTGGATCTCAATACCATTGCAAAAAAGATTCCAGGATTCACTGGGGCAGACATTGCTAACCTGCTGAACGAAGCTGCTCTTATGGCCGCTCGTGACAACCGTAAAACCATTTCTATGGCAGATATGGAAGAAGCCAGCGAAAAAGTCAGCTACGGTCCAGAAAGAAAGAGTCATAAAGTCAGCGATGAAGAAAGAAAACTCACCGCTTACCATGAATCGGGCCATGCCATCATGGCAACTCTCTTGAAAGATGCTGACCCGGTACACAAAGTCACCATCATTCCTCGCGGACAGGCTGGTGGCTATACCATGATGCTTCCGCATGAAGAACGTTCCTTCATCACCAAATCCCACTTGCTGGCACAACTTCGTGTGGCACTGGGCGGACGTTGTGCTGAAAAAATCATTTTCAATGAAATTTCCAGCGGTGCCTCCGGCGACCTGCAGCAGGTCACTGGTATTCTCCGTAAGATGATTATGGAATGGGGCATGAGCGATCGACTGGGACCGATGATTTTCGGTGAACACCAGGAGCAGATTTTCCTTGGGAAACAGCTTGGTTCCGAAAGAAACTATGGCGAAACCGTAGCCACCGTGATCGATGAAGAAATGCATAAATACCTGGATGAAGCCTACAACGATACCATGAAGACACTGACCGATAACCTGGAAGTGCTTCATGCTATGGCGAAAGCCCTTCTCGAAGTAGAAACCATCGATCACAAACAGGTAGAAAACCTCTTCAAATATCACTCCATCTATGCACCAGGAGAAGAACCGAAGCCGGAAGAAGAAAATACCGATTCCCCTCTTCCTCCACTTCCGAAAGACGAAAGTCCAATTTCTTCCATCTATAGCGAATAATAGATAAATAAAAACACCTATGAGACGTTTCTGTCTTGTAGGTGTTTTTTGTATGTTGGAAATGATTAGTAGTTAGGTATTAGGTGTCTTGATGTTGTCGCTAGCCTTATACGTCATGGGGGACGGTCGTATTTGTGCTAGATGGTGGAGTGGTTTTAAATTTCGATGTATAGGAGAGTGGAGAAATCTCGCAGCAGTAGCGGAAAGGGCGAGCGGAAACATTTCGTTGCGGGTTGTTGCACCAAATGGCGTTAGTTGATAGTTGATAATTGTTTGTTGTTTGTTGTTGGTTTACCTACCGAGTTGAGAGTGTACAATAGATTGTGTAAATTAGAAATACATAAAAGACAAATAAAATC
>SAMEA104315425__coassemble_1917_pt1 | contig 9784 bp, 8 predicted proteins | sample SAMEA104315425__metabat2_low_PE_033 | metagenome-assembled genome bin SAMEA104315425 (sample SAMEA104315425) | gut metagenome | biome: Monkey gut; feature: monkey-associated habitat; material: faeces | place: China | collected 2013
ATGACACCAGTCGATATCAGAAGCTGCGTGGTGCCGCATTCACCTTGGCCTCATCCCAAGCATGACACGTAACCACCGGGCTTCCGTTGCAACAGGGCATGACATTCGTTGTTTGCTGGTAGCGGTAGGCAGTATCTACCAAGGGTATTATTCTACTGATTTCTAGGGATGCTTTATAGCAAGATACTACCATCATAAAGGTTAAAAAGGGTATACAAGGTTATGTGAAACCGCCGAAGTCACATAACCCCATATAACCTTATATAACCTTGATGTTAGCGGTAGGTTGCTTATAGTCTCTGAATGATTCAGTAGAATTATAACCTTTTTCAACAATCCCATTACCATGGTAATGATTTATTTTTCTTGTGAGAATCCACCCCTCTACTTTCCATGGAAGGTAGAATTAGCCGAAAGGCAACTCAATACACAATGAAAAAGCACATCTTCTTTTACAAGAGGGTGTGCTTTTTGTGCTTTTAAGAGCAGTGCGTAGTGGTGGTGGCGGTGCGCAAATTATAAAGCACCGCAATTATAATAGCTTGGTGACTGGTGACTGGTGACTGGTGACTGATGACTGCCAACCGTCAACCGTTAGCCGTTAACAGTTAATCCCTAGCTACTAGTCACGAGTCACCGTTTACACTAAATTTACAAAATAGACAAAAAATATACCAGAAGCTGTCTTTCGTTTTTACATCCATTTTTTACAATACAATCATCAACGCAAGAGCTTGTAAAAATAATAAAACGGTATGTCTCAAGGAGGACAAAATAATGAATCTGAAAAAATGGATGGCACTGACACTTTCTTCTGCAGCATTGGTCGCAGCCGCTGGTTGCGGTGGGGGAGATCAGCCGGCGAAGAGCGCTGCTGGTTCTGCTGCTAAGGTCACTGGTCAGGTCACTGCTTCCGGTTCTTCTGCACTGCTTCCACTGGTGAAGGATGCAGCGGCTAAGTTCAAATCCAAGAATCCAGAAGTTTCTCTCACACTTAATGCTGGCGGTTCTGGTACAGGTTTGAAGCAGGTGGCTGAAGGTTCTGTCAATATCGGTAACTCCGATGTACCAGCAGAAAAGAAGCTGCCAGGGGATAAAGCCAAGGGTCTGGTGGACCACAAGGTCTGCACCATGACGGTTGCCACCATTATTAATAAAGATATCGCTGGTCAGGTGAAGAGCCTCACTTCCCAGCAGTTGCAGGATGTATTCACCGCGAAGGTGACCAACTGGAAAGACGTAGGCGGCCCGGATGAACCGATTGTTCTGGTAACTCGTCCAAGCACTTCCGGCACTCGTGCTCTTTTCACCGAATTGGCACTGGCTGGTCAGGAAGAAGCTTCCAACAAATCTCTGGAAACCGACGATAGCGGCACACTGATTCAGAGTGTAGCCCAGACCAAAGGGGCTATCGGTTATGTAGCTCTTCCGTACCTGGTCAATAACAAAGACGTAGCCGCTCTGGCTATCGACGGCGTAGAACCGACTTTGGAAAATACATACAACGGCAAGTACAAAGTTTGGGGTTATGAACACATGTATACCAAAGGCGAACCGACCGGCGCTGTGAAAGTCTTCCTGGATTACATTCTCTCCGATGAATACGGTGTAGAAATTGAAAAACAGGGCTACGGCGTTTCTTCTAAGATGAAGCAGTAATTTGGTAACTAGTGACTGGTGACTGGTATCTAGGGATTAGTAGCTAGGGATTAGGGAATAGAGATATTTCCGAACTCAAAATTCCAAAACCTTAAACCAATAACACTTGGGAGTCTGCTAATTGAAATCCAACGGACTCGGTGCATAAACCTAACAACAAACAACTAACAACAGATCAGGCAGTTAACAGTAGACAGGGCCATTCTGCCTACTGTTAACTGCCTACTGCTAACTCGGTACAGATCGCTCATTCGAGGCCCCTGAGAACCTTGAGAACCTTCAGCAACTTGAGCAACCTGAGTAACCTAAGAAACCTGAGCAACGTATTTTACACAAAGGAGATACTATGGATAACAGTATGCGGCAACAGCACATGTTTCGCCGTGAGTATTTTGGGAAAGGGCTATCCACGCTATGCGGGGGATTTCTGGTGGTGCTGACCATTGCGATTGGCTGTTTCCTTTTGGCCAAAGGGATGCTTTCTTTCACTACCTTTGATCACTCTATTGGAGAATTTCTTTTCTCGTCGGTTTGGAAACCTAGTGATACAGAAACCGGCGGCGGACAGATTGGGGCGGCCATTTACATCTGGGGGTCTATCCTGACTTGTCTCACCGCGTTGGTGATTGCGGTGCCCTTTAGTTTATCCACAGCAATTTTCATGACACAAATTTCTCTGAAAATCGGGGAAAAGCTCATTCGTCCAGCGGTGGAAATATTTGTGGGAATTCCTTCCGTTGTATACGGCTGGGTCGGGCTGGTGGTGCTGGTTCCGCTCATTCAGAAGGTATTTGATCGGTCCCATGGGCAGTCTGTGCTGGCCGCAGCGATTGTTCTTTCTGTCATGATTTATCCTACTATTACCTCTGTTTCTGCTGATGCCATCCGCAGTGTCAACAAGAAATACATCGAAGGGGCCTATGGTTTGGGTTCCACTCGTTGGCAGATGATTTACAAGGTACTCCTTCCGGCAGCCATGTCTGGGATTTTGACCGCCATTGTACTGGGATTGGCCCGTGCTTTTGGGGAAGCCCTGGCAGTTTCCATGGTGATTGGGAAAATGCGTGCGTTCCCTCATAGCTTGCTGGACCCGACAAATAACCTGACCGCCGCTATTGCTTCTGATATGGGCGGTGCTATGGACGGCGGTGAATTCAACGCGGCTCTGTGGTCTATGGCGCTGTTACTGTTTATTGTGTCTCTTCTGTTTATCTTGGTGATTCATATGATTGCCGCTAGAAAGGAGAAAATTGCATGAATGAACATAGCCTTTCCGCAGACGATCTTCGCCACGTGAGCGGTTCACTGAAACGGGCGCATTTGTCGGATAATATAGCCACCGCTGTTTTTTATGTGGTATCCGGGGCCTTCGTTTTGCTTCTCATTGCTTTTACCCTGTATGTGGTATGGGGCGGTATCAAAGCGTTCAAACCGGAAATATTTTCTTTCTCTGCCTCTGGCATAGGCAATCAGTTTTTCAACACCGTATATTTAGTATTTCTTTCTCTAGTCATTTCTGTACCGATTGGTATTTTCGCCGGTGTCTACATGGCTGAATATGCACCGGAAGGGCGCATCATCAATGCCCTTCGCATTGCCATTGAAACTTTGTCCTCTCTGCCGTCTATTGTAGTAGGGCTCTTTGGTTACCTGGTATTTATCATCATGGCAGGGGCCCAGTGGAATCTCTTCGCTGGGGCGCTGGCTGTGTCTGTTCTTTCTCTTCCGCTCATCACGGCGACCACCTATGATGCTTTGAAAGCACTGCCCGCAGGATTTAAGGAAGGCAGTCTGGCATTGGGAGCCACTCATTTTGAAACCATTTGGAAAGTCATGCTTCCGGCGGCTATCGGGCCTATCGTGACGGGTATCATTCTGGCCGCTGGCCGTGGATTTGGCGAAGCCGCTGCTTTGCTGTATACCGCAGGGATGAGTACTGATATCAGCTGGCAGGTGTGGAATCTGGCATCTCCTGTATGCCCGCTCAATCCATTCCGCCCTGGTGAAACCCTTTCCCTGGCCGTTTGGGCCGCTCGTACCGAAGGCGTTGGCGGATCCGCTGCGGATGTAGCCGCTGCGGCATCGGCAGTACTGATGATTATGGTTCTGGTATTCAGCATCGGCGCCAGATTGATCAGTGCTTATATTTCTAAGAAAACAGAAGGAGAAAAAGCATAATGTTATATAATGATAATTCCATGGCCGTACAGGCAGCTGCTTCCGCACCGGCGATTTCGGTTTACAACAATATCAGTTTCGATTGCAAACATGTCAATCTGTTTTACGGTTCTTTCCAGGCTTTGAAAGATATCAACCTTCGGATTGAAAAGAACCAGATCACGGCTCTCATCGGACCTTCTGGTTGCGGGAAATCCACCTTTCTCCGTTCTTTGAACCGTATGAATGATTTGATTTCCGGTTGCCGCGTGGAAGGGGAAATCCTTCTTTCTGGCGTGGATGCCTACAAAGATATCGATCCGATTGTTCTACGTCGCCATGTAGGCATGGTATTCCAGCAGCCAAACCCATTTCCAAAGAGCGTTTACGACAATGTCGCTTATGGGCCTCGTCTGAAGGGCATTACCAAAAAATCAGACCTGGATGACATCGTAGAAAAAAGTCTGAAACAGGCAGCTATTTGGAACGAATTGAAAGACCGTCTCCATAAATCCGCCCTTGGCCTGTCCGGCGGCCAGCAGCAGCGTCTCTGCATCGCTCGCGCTCTGGCTGTAGAACCGGAAGTGCTTCTCATGGACGAAGCCACCTCTGCACTGGATCCTATTTCTACCGCCCACATCGAAGAATTGGCTATGAAACTGAAAGAACACTACACCGTCATCATGGTCACCCACAATATGCAGCAGGCCCAGCGTATCGCCGATAAGACCGCTTTCTTCTACCTGGGCGAAATGGTAGAATACGGCGATACCAAGCAGATTTTTGAAGCACCGAAAAAAGAACGGACCATTCGGTATATTTCCGGGAATTTTGGTTGATCTCGTGACTGGTGACTGGTGATTGGTGACTAGGGACTGGGGATTAGGTTAAGGTTCTAAGGGTACTGAAGGTTCTAAGGGCACTAAAGGGTTCTCGAACGTGGCGGTAACCGCATCGGTCATTTCGACCGATCCTATTTGTGCTAGATAGCATGGATGTATTGAAATGAGATGTGCCCCTGAGCTTTCGTCATCCCGAGCGTAGTCGAGGGACTTAGTAGCGCCAGCGGTAAGGGGTTAAGGATTCAAACCATTAAGCTGAGTCTTACTAAGTGATACTAACATCTATAGGCACATTCGAGGAACCTTAGAACCTTGAGAACCCTTAGAACCTTTTTTCAGCAAAAATCCATCGTCACCATCTTAGAAATATGTTAAAATAATAGGAAAAATAAAAACCGGCAGATCGGGAAATTAAGTACCCCTCTAGCCGGCTTTTGGACTTTTATATCATCAAGGAATTAGAATGGGAGAAAAATATAAAATTTTGCGACGCTTTATGAATTGTGCGTCGCCACCATCACTCCTCACTCCTAATTCCTCACTCCTAACTATATAGATGTACAATTTCATCCTATTGTTATTCAAACCGTATAAAAGGAGAAAAATATGCCTTTAGTCTATTGCGTCGAAGATGATGAAAGCATCCGTGAACTGGTGATGTATGCTTTGAAAGGCCAAGGATACAAAGTGGAAGGCTTTGGAGAAGCGGGCCTATTTTATGAAGCGTTAAAGAAAAATATTCCAGACATGGTCCTTTTGGATATTATGATTCCTGGAGAAGATGGGCTCACCATTTTGAAGAAAATTCGTGGCACCAGCAATTTGCAAAATATTCCTGTCATTATGATGACAGCTAAAACCAGCGAATTTGATATCGTCAAAGGATTGGATTATGGAGCCGATGACTATGTGACGAAACCATTTGGTATCATGGAGCTGTTGTCTCGTATTCGCTCGGTGCTCCGGCGGACGAAGAAAGCCGAAGAGCCTAGCAAAAAAATGCTTTCCTTTGCTGGCATAGAAGTGGATCAGGAACAGCATCGGGTGACCGCTGATGGGAAGGAAATACAGTTGACCCTTAAAGAATTTGACTTATTGTGCTATTTGATATTAAATAAAGGCATTGTTCTTTCTAGGGACCAGATTATGCAAGCCGTATGGGACTCTCCTTTTGAAATGGAGAGCCGCACCATCGATATGCATATCATGAGCCTTCGGCAGAAACTGGGCAGCGAAGGTGCCTCGATCCGCACTGTCCGCGGCGTAGGCTATCGGCTGGGGGAAAGATAATTGTAAGAATAAATAAGTTGTTTGTTGTTTGTTGTTGGTTGTTAGGGTTGTGCTCCAAGTTCTGGGGATACAATTTGCACAAAAACACAGTGACATTGGTTTAAGGTTTATGGGTTATAGATTATCATTCAAACCTTAAACCCAAAATCAATGCCTCTTTCAACTCAGCAAGTTGTCACCAAAGGTCTCGGAGGATAAACCAAACAACCAACAACTAACAACTAACAACATAGTAAGGAGTATTTCATGCGAGGAAGAATTTACAAAAGTTTACTATTCATGGGCGTCATGTCTGTGGTTCTGACTTTTATTTTGTCGGCCATTTTGTACTACCAAGGCATGCAGGAACAGATCAGCCATGAATTGGGACACATGACCAGCACCATTTCCGGGGCTATTTCCAAGGACCGACAAGAAGATTCAGAAGCGTACTTGCAATGGATTTTTGATAAAAACCAGGGCGATGTCCACGTGGTATGGCTCGATACCGATGGTAGCGTCCTATTTGACAGTGACCATAAAGATGAAAACTATGCCGCCAGTGGCGAAGTGGTGGAAGCTATGAAATCTGGCAGCGGTCATGAAGTGCACAAAGACTCTTTTGACAAACCAAAAAGTTACTACGCCGTACGTAACGAAGATGGCACCATTCTTCGATTGTCCAGCGGCCGTATGGTGAGCTACCGTGGCTATTCAGCTTATTTGCCTGAAATCATTGTATTTATGTTGGTTTTCATGGTAGGATGCATTGCCGCCGCCGAAAGAGAGACAGAAAAAATACTGAAACCTTTCCACCTGTTGGGGGACTTGGTGCAGAAAATTATGGACGGGCAGAAAATTGAAGAAGTGCCCGCCGATTACAAAGAACTGCGTCCATTGATTCGCAAAGTGGAAGAGCAGCACAATGACATTGAAAGCTACCTGGAAGATATCGAAGAAGAAAGAAATACCATCCGTATCGTGGTAGATACCATTTCTGATGGTATTATTCTGCTGAACGAACACAAAGAAATCATTGACTACAACAAGACCATTGAAGACCTGTTCCGCTTGAAAGAACAGAAGAGATATCGCCGTATTGCCAGCCTTTATCATGACGAGGATTGGCTCCGGGTTATCGGGAAAGCCTATCGAGCAGAGGGGAAACAGGAATACACCATGACCCTCTTTGAAAAGCCGTTCCGTATGGTGATGAATAAGATTGAACTGTCTGACGGCCATACGGGCCTTTTGATCGTGCTTCGTGATATGACCACTTCCTATATGGCAGAAAAAATGCGCCGCGAATTCTCCGCCAATGTGTCTCATGAACTGAAAACACCATTGACTTCCATCAGCGGATTTGCGGAAATGATTGCCAATGGCATGTATCAGAAAGAAGAGGACGTCCGCATCTTTGGCAGCCGGATTTACAACGAATCCCAGCGGATGCTCACTTTGATTGACACCATTATGCATTTGTCCAAAATCGAAGAAACAGAAACCACCATTACCTGGAAAACCGTTTCTGTGGATAGCTTAGTGCGCTATGCCGCTGATTTGATGAAACCGCAAGCCTCCGCCAAAGGTGTCACCATCCAAGTGGATGCGCAAAAACTCTATACCTATGGCAACGCTGCTTTGCTGTCGGAACTGATTATGAACCTGTTGGATAATGCAGTGAAATACAACCATCAGGGCGGACAAGTGACGGCTCGCCTCACCGAAGAAGGAGACGACAAGATGCGCCTGGTTGTTTCCGACACGGGTATTGGCATTCCGAAGGACAAACAAGGCCGCGTCTTTGAACGTTTTTATCGTGCCGAAGAAAGTAGAAATAAATCCACCGGCGGTAGTGGATTGGGTCTGGCCATTTGCAAACATATCGTAGAGAAACACAAAGGCACCCTTTTGATAGAAAGTGAAGAAGGGGAAGGCACCACCGTGACGGTCATTCTGCCCCGCATGAGCGACATGGATGTATCCAAAGAACAGGCCGAAGCCCTGACCGCCCAGCAAGAAGCCGCCGACGCAGAATCGGGTAAACTGGCCCAGCAAGAAGCCGAAGAAGACCGACAAGAACTGCTGCAACTGGAAAAAGAAACAGAAGAAGCCAAAGCAGACAAAGCCCATCATCACAAGGAGAAGAAACTCAAGAAAGACAAAAAAGGAAAGAAAAAAGCGGATCGAAATAAACACGGAAAAGTGGATGATCCGGCGGCGAAAGAAGAAAAGAAGAAGAAATGATTCTTTTGTAACTGGAATGCTGTTACGTTAAGCGAAACATGGGATGATTTCCTTTGAGTCAAAGTTTCTCAGGTTGCTCAGGATTCTTAGGTTTCTCAGGTTCCTCGAATGAGATTGATAACGCTAGCGTTATCTGAGTCACCAGTCACTACATATTTCCAATAAAAAACGGATTGTAATAGAAATGAGAAAATATTATTTCTATCACAATCCGTTTTTTGTCTTGGTTTCCCTAGCGTCTATCGGCACATTCGGAGAACCTGAGCAACCTGAGCCACCTGAGAAACCTTTATATCATCAGGAATCATCGCCAATATCACATATCGTTAAAACTGAGGTGTTACCTATTTCTTCACCGCCGTAAACGTCCCCTCTTTGGCATTAAGAGTCAACGCATAGGTAGAAGAACCAGCGTGAAGGAGGATTTCCTTCTTGGTGACTTCAAAAGAAGCGGCGCCGGATTCATTGAGAGAGGCACTGCTGAAGGCCGTAGAGAATACACCCCGTTTATAAGAAACAATAGAAGCACTTTCCGCATTTCCTGTTTCAATCAAATAGAAACGAAGCCCATTGCCATCATTCACCAGCTGCGTCACAGATACCTTCGCATCCTGGTTTCCATCAGTGGAAACATTCACCGGAAGGGAAGATAAGGTGAGTACACTGCTGGAAGCCTTGGTGGAGAAAACAAGGTCTGCAGAAGCCGTGTCAGAAGCAGTCAAATTCATCGCCAGCTTCTGATCACTGGAAAGAGACGTCTGAAACGCCGCCTCCCCCTGGCTGACCGCTAGTACGGTCTCATTGCCGGTGAGCCAGTTGGCAGAAATAGTGCCAGCAAGAGCAAAAGTGCACAATGCTGATGCGATACATACCTTTTTAAACATAGTATCCCTCCTTATAAATAAAGAACTATTATCCCTATTATAGAAGAAAATAGGGGAAGTAGCTAGTTCATAGAAAAAGTTAGGAATTAGGAGTGAGGAATGAGGAGTGGTGGAAGGGGCGCAGAAAATTTGGAAGTGCCCCAATACCCCTTTGATAAGATGTTACTCAGGCTACAAAGGTTTCTCAAGGTTCTCAGGTTCATCGCATGTGCTTCTGACCGTAACCATCATTTCGACCGATGGGATTAGTGCAGAATGACTCTGTAGAGTAGTTAGGTACTATGTTCCCCAGAAGTGGAGAAATCTCAAATCTCCAGCGAAATTTACACCAGTTGAACTAAACCATAACGGGATATTTCAGCGACGTTCATTATCGCTTTCCGTGGAAGCTAATGCAAACCTTAAACCAATGACACCTTCAACACAGGTTAAGTACAAACCATGAACTCGGAACGTAACCCTTCAAACCAATTCACTAAAAAATAAAATACCCAATGGCATACCCTTTATAACCTTTTGACAAGCGGTTGATTCTATTTGTTACATAGAAGAAGTAAGCACAATAATAACCCTTTTACTAGCCCTATGTGCTGATTGTTAGATATTCAGTCTAGGAGAAACAAAAAATTGTAAAAAAACATTTGACACAGACCGATTCAATTGATATAATAATCTACGCTTGAACGGAGAGGGCGAACTTCTAAGTTCTGAAAACAGAATAAAAAA
>SAMEA104315425__coassemble_1933_pt1 | contig 9726 bp, 9 predicted proteins | sample SAMEA104315425__metabat2_low_PE_033 | metagenome-assembled genome bin SAMEA104315425 (sample SAMEA104315425) | gut metagenome | biome: Monkey gut; feature: monkey-associated habitat; material: faeces | place: China | collected 2013
TAGCGTCATTAGCTCATTCGAGAAACGTGAGAAACCTAAGTAGCCTGAGAAACCTAAGTAACCTTTGCATCAGCAGAAATTATCGCATATTTCGCTTAACTTAACGGCATTGCACAAAATGAAGCAGCTCTAGCGAGCTGCTTCATTTTGTTGGATAAGCCGTAATGGAGTGATTCATCAAGCCCTTTCCGCTAGTGCTTAGAGATTTCTCCACTCAGGGGCACATCTCATTTCAATACACATATGCCATCAAGCACAAATACGACCGGTCGAAATGACGTTTACGGATAGCAGCACATTCGGAGAACCTGAGCAACCTGAGAACCCTTAGAAACCTGAGCAACCTGAGAACCCTTAGAAACTTGAGCAACCTGAGAACCCTGAGAAACTTGAGCAACCTGTTATCACTAGCGGAATCACCACCATATTTCCCAAACCCCAAACGAGCCCCTCCGAATCTTTTGCAGTCTCTCTATCATTTATGGTATAATGTTTTAATTGAAAAGTGTGCATTATTGGTGACTGGTGATTCGTGACTGGTGACTGGGAAGGATAATTGAGTTTTCCAGTCACCAGTCACTAGTCACGAGTCACCTCAGTAGAAAGAAGTTCAGGTACATTATAATAGAGTTGTAGAGTTAAACATAGGAGGGTAATGATGAGAGCAGACAAGTTTGGCAAACAGGGATTGACTTTTGATGATGTCCTGCTGATTCCAGCACATTCCAATGTACTTCCCCGCGATGTGGATGTACGGACCCATCTGACGAAGAATATTACATTAAATATTCCGATCATGAGTGCCGGCATGGATACGGTCACCGAAGCAGAAATGGCCATTGCTATGGCTCGTGAAGGGGGCATCGGCGTCATTCATAAGAACATGAGCATCGATGAACAGGCCCGGGAAGTGAAACTGGTAAAGCGTTCCGAACATGGCATCATTGTGGATCCGATTTACCTCGCTCCAGACAACACGCTGAGCGATGCCGATGAATTGATGAATAAATACCATATTTCTGGCGTACCGGTTACGGAAGGCGGAAAGCTGGTCGGGATTATTACCAACCGTGATATGCGTTTCGAGACCGATTTGTCTCGCCCGATTAGCGAAATCATGACATCTGACGGTTTGGTAACCGCACCGGAAAATACCACCTTGGAAGAAGCCAAGAAGATTCTTCAGGCTCATCGCATTGAAAAGTTGCCATTGGTGGACAAGGAAGGTCATCTGAAAGGCCTGATCACTATCCGTGATATCGAAAAGATGAGAAAGTTCCCGAATTCCAACAAAGATGAAGACGGCCGTCTCCGGGTAGCTGCAGCTATCGGCGTGACCCAGGATGTGGAAGACCGCGTAGAGGCTCTGTTGGATGCCAAGGCAGACGTACTGGTCATCGATACCGCCCATGGTCATAGCGAAGGGGTACTGCAGACCATTCGTATGCTGCGCAAAGATTTCCCGACGTTGGAACTCATTGCAGGCAATGTAGCCACCTATGATGCCACCAAGGCTCTGATTGAAGCAGGCGTTTCGGCTGTCAAAGTGGGTATCGGACCTGGTTCTATTTGCACCACCCGCGTAGTGGCTGGTATCGGCGTTCCACAGATTACAGCTGTTTATGATTGCGCGAGAGCCGCAGAAGGCACGGGCATTCCGATCATTGCCGACGGCGGCATCCAGTATTCTGGTGATATTGCGAAGGCGCTGGGTGCTGGTGCTTCTTGCGTCATGCTGGGGAACCTCTTGGCAGGCACCGAAGAAGCGCCTGGCGAAATGATTATTTACCAGGGCAAGAATTATAAATCCTACCGCGGCATGGGCTCTCTGGGAGCTATGCAGGCAGGCAGTAAGGATCGCTATTTCCAGCAGAATGCAAAGAAGCTCGTACCGGAAGGTATCGAAGGCCGCATTCCTTACAAAGGTCATGTTTCCGATGTTCTCTTCCAGCTCATTGGCGGTCTCCGTGCGTCCATGGGATACTGTGGCGCTAAGGATATCAAAGCCATGAATGAAGAAACTCAGTTTATTCAGATTACCGGTGCAGGTCTCCGTGAAAGTCATCCCCATGATGTATCGATTACCAAGGAAGCACCGAATTACAGCATGAAATGATAGATATAGAAAAAATGGCTCATTCAGTCATGGATATCCGGGTGTACGCACTGACTATGAAGGAAGTGCTTGCCTGGGCAGAGGAGGCCGTCGATTCGGCGAAGCCTCACATGATTGCTACAGCCAATGCAGAAATGATTATGACTGCCCAGTCGGATAAGGAATTGGGCCATATCCTGAACCATGCGGATATGGTCGTTCCCGACGGGGCCGGTGTGCTCTGGGCGGGGGAAACCTTAGGGACTCCCTTCCCAGAACGTGTCACTGGGGCGGATCTGTCGGTGGAGCTTTTGAAAATCGCTGGGGAAAAAGGCTGGAAGGTCTATTTCCTGGGCGGAGCTCCCGGCGTGGCCCAGAAAGCGGCGGATTGTTTCATGAAAGACCATGGGGCATTTTCTTTGGTGGGATGCCATGATGGGTATTTCGATGAAGCAGAAGAAAAGAAAATTATTGCGGATATCAAAGACAGTGGGGCCAATCTGCTGTTGGTCGGTTTGGGCGTGCCGAAGCAGGAAAAATGGTTATTTAACCATAAAGATGAATTGGGCCCGGTTCTTGCCATGGGTATCGGCGGTGTCTTTGATGTGATGAGCGGCAATCTGAAGAGAGCTCCTCTTTGGATGCAGAAGAATCGCCTGGAATGGGCTTACCGTTTGTACCTGCAGCCGAGCCGCATTGGACGCATGATGGCCATTCCGAAATTTATGAGAGCTGTCAAGCAATGGAAGAAAGAACATAGGAGTCAGTGATGCTGAAAAAACCAATTGTTTTACCTGAAGGATATCCCTTCATCTTGGTGACACTGCTTCTAGGCGTGGTGTGTTTGTGGATGAAATGGTATTATGCGGCGGTGGTGCCTTTTGTGCTGGCGGTGTATTTTACCTATTTCTTCCGCTGCCCACCTAGAAATAATAAAATCGTTCCTGGAGACGATACACTGGTGTCTCCGGCGGACGGAACTGTGGTGGATGTATCCCATGATGCCTATGAAGATATGTTTTTAGGTGAGAAATGCCATAAGATTACCATTTTCCTTTCTATTTTCGATGTGCATTGCAATCGAAGCCCTATGGAAGGGAAAATTACCTACCAGTCGTACACACAGGGCAAATTCCTGCCGGCTTACGAAGAAGGGGTAGGGTTTGAAAATGAAAGAGGCGCTATCGGTATCACCGGTAAGAATCGGTCGATTCTGGTCATCCTCATCGCAGGGATTCTGGCGCGCCGTGTGGTTTCCTGGAAAAATCTGGGGGATAGCCTGAAAAAAGGCGAACTCTATGGGATGATTAAATTTGGTTCCTGCACGGAACTGTACATTCCAGGAGATTGTGAAATTTGTGTCAAAAAAGGTGACAAAGTACGCGGCGGTCTAACTGTCGTAGGGAGGCTGAAATAAGTTGAATAAATCTTGGATTGCCAATGGCGTCACAGCGGCCAATGCTTTCTTCGGAGGCTTGTCGATTATGATGTCCATTGAAGGCCACTATAATTGGGCAGCTGTTTTCATTTTAATCGCCATGGTGGCTGATGCATTGGATGGACGTGTGGCTCGTGCACTGCATACCGCAGGGCCTATGGGGGTGGAACTGGATTCCCTCTCCGATGATATTTCTTTCGGCATCGCTGCCGGCGCTTTGATGTATTCCTACCAGCTTCATGAACTGGGTTGGGCTGGTATCATTCCTTGTGCGCTGTTGGGCACATTCTGTGCGTTCCGTTTGGCTCGCTTCAACGTGAAGGTTACTTCCGTTCACGGCTATTTCGAAGGCCTTCCTTGCCCGACCACCGGTGTTATCGTAGCGGCTTACGTTCTGTCTGGCGCAAAAGTCTGGGATTGGTTCGCAGCTCTGTGCGTATTGCTTCTGGCATTCCTCATGGTCAGTGAAATTCACTATCCAGATAACAAAGGGGCCAGTGCAGACCAGCTGCATTTGCCAGCTCTTCTTATCTGCTTGGCATTCTTCCTCATCAGCACGTTCTTCTATTGGCCGATTTGGGCAACCGCGATCTGCGCTGCTTACATCCTTTTCGGTATGATGAATACCTATCTGAATCGCCAGAAGGGCAAAAAGAAATCCACTAGAAGAAAACAGAAGAAAACAACTGAAGGAATCGAACAATGAACTACAACCTCGATATAATCATGCTGCCTGTGCAGCTGATTGTGGCGTTTTTTACACTGTACTACACAATCATCGGCATTTTCGGCATGTGGCATCGAAAAGAAAAAAATCTGGCAGCACCGAAAAGCAAATTCGCCCTGGTCATTCCGGCCCATAACGAAGCCATGGTACTAGGGGATCTGCTGGATAACCTGAAACTTTTGAAATACCCCAAAGAACTGTACGACATTTACGTCATTGCGGACAACTGCACCGACAATACGGCGGACATTGCCCGCCAGCATGGTGCGTTCGTTTTTGAACGGGAAAACAAAGAACTGGTCGGCAAAGGCTATGCCATGGATTGGGTATTTCCGAAAATTTTTGATCTGAACAAAGGCTATGATGCATTCTGCGTCTTTGACTCAGATAACTTGGTCCACCTGGACTTTTTGGCGGTCATGAACAACCGTCTTTTGAAAGGACAGAAAGTACTCCAGGGCTATCTCTCTGCGAAGAACCCTACCGATACCTGGGTGTCCGGCACCTTTGCGATTGCCTTCTGGACCATCAACCATTTGTGGCATTTGGGGAAATACAACCTGGGTCTCTCCTCCTGCTTGGGCGGAACCGGCATGTGTATTTCTGCTGATATCGTGAAGAAATACGGTTGGGGCTGCGACTGCCTCACCGAAGATATGGAATTTTCCATGAAATGCCTCTCCCATGGCATTCGTACCTGCTGGGTTCATGACGCCATCATTTATGATGAAAAACCGCTGGGATTCATGGCCTCCTGCCGTCAAAGAAAACGGTGGGCTCAGGGACAGTTCGACTGCTCCGAACGGTACATTCCGATTCTTCTCAAAGAAGGAATCAAACGGCATAGTATCATCATCCTGGATGGAATTATGCAACTTTTGCAGAACTATTTCCTGCTTCTGTCCACCTTCTACCTGGTGATGACCTATATCAATATGTTCTATCCGTGCTTCACGGTCATTCTGTACAACGACGTACTGGTGCCGAAACAATTCTGGGCGGTTTTGGGATTCATTCAATCCGTGATTCCCCTGATTGTACTCCTGCAGATCGAAGTACCGCTGAAGATTTACCTCTACTGGCTCATTTACCCGATTTTCATGTACTCCTGGATTCCCGTCACCATCCTTGGATGGAAAGACCGGCATAAAAAAGGATGGGTCCATACCATTCACACCCGGAGCATGCACTTCGAACAGGCTAGCCTGACGAGAAAGAAAGAAATAGATCAGTAAGGCAGTGAGAAGTTAGAAATGATGGTGGCGGCGCACAACCTATAAAGCGCCGCAGAATATTAAAGCGTGATGGAGACATTGTGTTTTCATCATGCTTTTTTGTTGCTGGTTAGCAATTAGTAGTTGGTAGTAAGCAGTTAGCAGTTAGCGGTATTGGCACCAGCGTCTACCCTCTTTCTCTGAAAGGGGGGCAGGGGGATAGCTCGCACTGGTGATATGAAATGATCATGAGAAGATTCGTATAGGCGTCTGGCACAACCGGATACATAAGTTTCTCAGGTTGCTCAAGGTTCTGAATGTTCTAAGGGTTCTGAGGGGTCTAGAATGTGCCAAGTGATGTTAGCGGAATTATTGTTAGCGTCTTGTCTCCCCCGTCGGGGTAATGCTGTTAAGTTAAGGATTTGCGTTAATAGACATGATTCCGCTAGTGGGGACAGGTTGCTCAAGCTTCTAAGGGTTCTCAGGTTGCTCAGGTTCCTCGAATGTGCCATTAACTGCAATCCGTCATTTCGACCGGTCGTATTTGTGCTTGATGATACAGTAGTAATGAAATGCGATGTGTAGGAGAGTGGAGAAATCTCGCAGCACTAGCGGTAAGGGCTATCTGAATCGTATCACTACGACGCAACTTTACCAGTTGATGCTAACCTTTATTGGCACATTCGAGAACCCTTAGAACCCTTAGAACCCTTAGAACCTTCAGAACCCTGCATGCACTGGCGGTAAGGGCTATCTGAATCTTATCACTACGATGCAATTTTACCAGTTGCCACTAACCTTTATAGGCACATTCGAGGAACCTGAGCCACTTGAGAACCCTGAGCAACCTTTACATCATATAAAAGGGGTATTGGGGCGCTTTATAAGTTGTGCGCCCCTTCCAGCACTCCTCATTCCTCACTCCTAACTCCTCACTTTGCTTAACCAAAGCGGCGAAATGACGGATTTCTAATTTCACATCATCGCCCCCTTGACAATCTTAGAAAATAGTGATAAAGTACTTCCATGAAACGAGGAAGGAAAGAGTAAGCAATCGGATACCGACCAAGCGAGTCCGGATAGTGGAAGCGGATGCGGAGAAGTTGCTGAAGTGCATTCTTGAGTTTGAAAGGCTGAAATCAGAGTAGGCTTTTCCGGGAGCTCCCGATACAGAGTCAGGGTTTGTTAGAACCGGTGAAGGTATATCTGGTGACAGATATATAAATTTGGGTGGAAACACGAAGCTATGCTCTCGTCCCTTGTGGGACGGGAGTTTTTTGTTGCTTACTAATTGTTGTTGGTTGTTAGTTGTTTGTTGTTAGGATCCGAACAACAAACAACTAACAACCAACAACAATGAAGAAAATAAATTTTTCAAGTGGCGCAGCATTTTCAGATTTTTGGATGAGCTAGCGTTATCACATCATACGTGTAACCTGAGAATCCTGAGCAACCTGAGAAACTTTTACATCCAAGGGAATCATCGCATATTTCACTGCACTTAATGACATTGACAATATTAGGAGGGATATTTTTATGAAAGAAAGTAAAGAAGTAGAAAATTTGGCACAACAGGTGCTGAAGGAGAATAAAACCAAAAAACAGGGACGGCAGTTTGTACTGTGGATTTTAGCACTGGTGGTCGGGGCTGCTCTAGGGTGGCTCGGCATCAAACCACTCAATGAATTGTTTAATTTCATTGCCACGGTATTCACCCGTCTGTTCCAATTCATTGCAGTTCCTACCATTGCTCTGGCGGTGATCACCACTTTGGCTGCCCTGGGCGGGAAGAAAGAAACCGGCCGCATTTTTGCTCACGCGGTGGTATACACCCTTTTGACCACCGTATTTGCCGCTGGCATTGGTCTGGTCATGTATCTTTGGATTGCACCGGGCAATCTGCCTGCCGACATTGTAGGGGCCGGCGCTGCCAATGTACCACAGAAACTGGGCACTGTGACCTACTATGATCACATTTTGAACGTGATTCCAAACAACATTCTGCAGCCATTCCTGTCTGGTAACGTGCTGGCAGTGATGCTCATTGCCGCTTCCTTCGGCTTGGGCCTGGCATTCATGCCAAAGACAGAAAATCGCGACATGCTCCTGAAAGGTATTCTGGGCTTCCAGGAATTGCTGTTCACCTTAATCAAAGCACTGCTTTTCATCCTTCCTGTTGGTATTCTGGCCTTCGCTGCTCAGTTGTCCGCTCAGATTGAAGCCGGTGTCATCGTCGGTGCTCTTGGAAAATATACCGCTGTCATCATCGGTAGTAACTGCATCCAGTTCTTCATCGTATTGCCACTGTTCCTGCTGGCTAGAGGACTCAATCCAATCACTGTATTTAAGAAAATGTCTCCTGCCATTGCGGTGGCTCTCTTCACCAAAAGTTCTGCCGGCACCTTGCCAGTCACCTTGGCTTCTGCAGAAAAGAATTTGAAAGCCAATCCAGCAGTTTCCCGTTTCGTTCTCCCTATTTGCACTACCATCAATATGAATGGTTGCGCCGCTTTCATTTTGATTACCTCCCTCTTTGTGATGCAGAATGCAGGCTACGACCTGCCGCTTCCTACCATGATCACTTGGCTGATTGTAGCTGTGCTGGCTGCCGTAGGAAACGCTGGCGTTCCTATGGGATGCTATTTCCTGACCCTGTCCCTCATGAGCGGCATCGGTGCCCCCATTGGTATCCTGGGTATCATTCTTCCGATTTACACCATCATCGACATGATTGAAACCGCCGAAAACGTATGGTCCGACTCCTGCGTATGCGCTATGACAGACCATGATTTGAAAGGAAAACTGTAAAGGCAGTTAGAAGTGAGAAGTGAAGGATGGGGCGCATCAAATTATATAGCGCCCCAATACCCTTTTTATAAAAATAAAACGGTATGCATGCTAAGTGTAATCTATACTTAGTATACATACCGTTTTATTTTTTATACTTTGCGGCGCTTTATAAGTTGTGCGCCGCCACCACCATTTCTAACTTCTAACTACTCACTTCTCACTGCCTTTTACAGTTCTACCGCTTTCCGGAGGGCCATCAGGTTTTCTTCTGGTGCTGATGGATTGACTACGCAGCCCGGTCCCAGAATTAAGCCTTTTCCATCTACCTGTTCGATGGCGTCTTTCACGTGGGCAGTGATTTCTTCTGGGGTGCCTTCCAGGATGATGTCATCGTATTTCAAAACGCCATCCACGAAGTAGGGCGCCGATTTGATGCCTGCCAGGAGACATTTATTGGTCAGAGCTCTAGCCTCTTTCAAAGACGGCCAAGTGTGGCGGTCATGCCAGTTCACACAATTGATGGGATAATTAGCCACTTCTTCGAAATAAATATCTTCCCCATGGATGTGTGCTACATTAAACCAAGTCTTTTTGGCATAGGACTTGATGACCTGCAAATCATAGAAGGCAGCAAATTCTTCAAACTGCGGCTGGGTCATCATGGTTTTCACGGCATTCTGGGTGGCAAAGAAGAATCCATCTACACCGGCATCGATGTTGTAGCTGATAAAATCCAAAGTGGTTGCTGTAATGGCAGCCAGTGCGTGATGTACTGCGTCAGGATACTGTTCCATATCTTTGAGCAGACGATCGCCAGCCATTTTCTTCAGTGTGGAAAATGGGCTGAAAATGGTCTGAATCATTGGGGTGCCTTCTTTGCGGCGTTTGGCTAGTTCTCTAGCAAATTCGATTTGCTTGCCGTAGGTGCCCTGGAGAGCCGGAATGGCACGGATGGCATCATAGTCAGACGGACTCTGGATGGCAAATTTCTTTACAATTGGTTCCTTGTGGGGGTCACAGTAAATGGTGATCTGATTGCCAAAGTCCTGTGTGCTGTACAGTCCGAAAGGCATCATTTTGATGTAATCGAAATCATATTTTTCCGTCAGTTCCACTTCTGCTTCCGCCAAAGAAATGGGGTCCTGGTCAAACTGAGACAAGTGCATCCAAGCAGCCACCGGGACACGATCCACATCTTTACCAGCCAAAGCGGCTCTGACACGTTCTTCTCTATTCATATACATTCTCCTTTCAAAGGAAATCCTTGTTTATGTGATTTTATTATAGCATAGGTTGGGAAGGTTCTGTAGGATTTGGTGACTGGTGACTGGTGACTGGTGACTAGGGATTGGGGATTCTAGCAGTAATTGCCCTAGCGGTTTACCCTCTTTCGCTGAAAGGGGGGCAGGGCAATGCCGTTAAGTTAAGCGAAATATGCGATGATTTCTGCTGATGCAAAGGT
>SAMEA104315425__coassemble_1937_pt1 | contig 9715 bp, 6 predicted proteins | sample SAMEA104315425__metabat2_low_PE_033 | metagenome-assembled genome bin SAMEA104315425 (sample SAMEA104315425) | gut metagenome | biome: Monkey gut; feature: monkey-associated habitat; material: faeces | place: China | collected 2013
GGGATTAGAAATTATAGGTTTCTCAAGTTGCTCAGGTTGCTCAGGATTCTCACGTTTCTCGAATGAGTCAAAATGGGCTAGCGTAATCCGCTCACGCGAGACCCCTTAGAACCTTGAGAACCCTTAGAACCTTTGCCTAAAAAGAAATCATGTCAAATTTTGCTTACGTATTTCCTAGTTCCCTTTAAGCGAACTGAGTAGCGTCGATGCCAATATCAGCACAGCCCCAATGATTTGCGCCATCCCCATGGGTTCATGCAGCCAGAAAGCAGAAAGGATAATGGCTACGATCGGGTCCATATAACTGAAAATCGCAGCCGTCTGTGCTTTCAAATCATGCATGCTACCAAAATACAGGGTATAGGTAATACCGGTATGAACAACCCCTACGAGAAGAAGAAAAATCAATGTTGTGGTGGAGCAGGTCAAAGAAGAAATAGGTTCCATCAGAAGCGTATAGGGAAGGAGTACCAGACTGGCCATGCCGAGCTGCATAATGGTCATATCATAGGCGCTAATATCTCGTAAAAACTGATTGAGAAGCATCACCGCTGCATAGAAAGATGCCGCGCCCAAGCCCAGCAGGATACCATAGGTTGTCACACCCTCTCCTGGCTCGGTGAGGACACCAGAAATAAGAATCATCCCCGCAAATGCCGCTGCCACACAGATACTCTTCAACACTGTCAGCTTTTCTTTCACCACTATAGGCGAGGCCAAAATAACAAATACAGGTGCCATATAATAAGACAGCGTCGCCGTAGAAACGGTGGTATACCGATAGGATTCAAAGAGAAGAATCCAATTGACCCCGATAGCCGCGCCAGAGAAAAATAGGACTTTCAAATTTTTGCGAATAGCTTCCTTCGACAGAGACGAATGACTCAGTTTCACCACCAACAATAAAAATGCGGTCCCAATGATTCCCCTGGCTTCGGCAATCACCGTAGACGGCAATTCTATATGGCGCACAAAAATCCCTAAGGTACCGAAAATCATCATAGTTAATAAAAATTGCAATCTGGCCTTGTTAGATTCTTCTTTCATAGATACTCCTTTTTTGGTAACAATCGCTTGCCTCTCATTTTGACCTGAATGGTATTCAAATGGTGACTGGAAATGCTCTACCCCTATCCCCAGTCACCAGTCACGAGTCACCCATTTTTATATATTTTATTCTATTGTACCAAATCGGACATAAAATTTCTCCCCATTCCCATTTCCCTAGATACGTAGTATAATAATTAACAATTATCGTATAAATAGTAGTTACTCGTTAATTCAGATTTTAAGAGTCAAAATTTCATAGATTGTTGCTGGTTGTCTGTTGTTAGGTATGAACCAACAACTAACAACAATACGCTCACATGTATGAACTACTGAGCATCTACTAGATAGATAATTTTATCGTTAATTTATTTCGCCATGACATAGTAGTTAAGGAGTGTGGAAGACATATGGCAATTAAAACAAGAAAAATCGGGATTATCGGTGCGGGCAATGTAGGCTCTCACCTGGGACTGCAGTTAGCTGTACAGGGATTGGCTGATGAAGTGGTATTTTACGATACCAATAATGACAAAGCTATGGGTGAATCTTTGGATTTGATGGATGCCGTCAGCTACCAGCCTCATCATTTCGAAGCTTACGCAGGCACTGTAGCGGATATGAAAGATGCAGACATCATCATCAATGCATCCGGCAAGCCCCGTCTCCCGGGACAGACCCGTTTGGATATGATGGATGGCGGCATCGCTACCACCAAAGAATTCCTGCCATTGATTGAAAAATCTGGCTTTGACGGCATCATTATTTCCATTTCCAATCCTTGCGATATCATCGCTGAATACATCCAGTACAAATTGGATTGGCCAAAGAATAAAATCATCGGTTCCGGCACCGCTCTAGACTCCGCTCGTCTGCAGTATCAGCTGTCTGACCAGCTGAAAATCAACCGCCGTTCCCTCACCGCTTACCTGCTTGGTGAACACGGCGACTCCAGCATGATTCCATGGAGCCATGTCACCGTAGCTGGCAAGAAATTGGATGAACTGCTGGCTGAAAAACCGGACCTGTACAAAATGGATCCAAAAGATGTCATTCTGGAAAAGGTACATCGTGAAGGCTATGTGGAAAATACCACCAAAGGCTGCACCGAATTTGGTGTCACCTCTGCTACCGCTGAACTGGTTCGTGCCATTTATCACAATGAACACAAAGTGCTGCCTGTTTCTGTATACCTCAATGGTCCTTACGGCATCAAAGACAGCTTCGCTTCCGTACCGGTTAAAATCGGCAAAGACGGCGTAGAAGATATTATCGAACTGCACCTCACCGAAGAAGAACAGAAAGAATTCGAAGCTTCCATCAAAGTTCTGAAAGAACACTTCGCAAGAGCACTGACTCTGTAATTCCATAAGTTATCAAAAAAGAGCAATGAATCGTTACGGTTCATTGCTCTTTTTGTTTGATTAGGTTTCTCAGGTTACTCAAGTTTCTCAAGGTTCTCAGGTTGAATATCTCGTTAACGGATACCGTCATTTCGATCGCATTATCGCTTACTGATGTAAAAGTTTTGAAACGCAATGTGCTATGTACTGATAACGCTAGCCTCGCTTAGCACATTCGAGAAACCTAAGAACCCTTAGAACCTTGAGAAACCTGAGCAACCTTTAACTGAAGTGTGCTATTTTCTCCACCATTTCGAAATATCCACTGCCGGTGCCATGATGGCCAGAATGACCATCACAATGCCTACCACTTGAAATCCTACGAAGCTCATATGGAAAATAATACAGGAAAGAATGACAGACGCCGCCGGTTCACTGGCTGCTGTGATAAGGGCTTGTTGGGGCGATAGGTACATCAGGCCTGCGTTATATAAAAGAAAGGCCGTTACCGTACCAAAGACGACAATCCAGGCGACGCCCCAAAATATTTCCATATCGAAAAATGCCAGCCAATTCATATGGGGTTCAAAAGCCCAGCAAGCCAAGGCACCGATGATCATGCTCACCGCCAAGACGAAGGTTTTATTGACTTGCAGAAAAATATGCTTCGGATAGATAGACGCAAAGGAATAGACCACGCCATTGAATAATGCCAGTGCTACGCAGAGGAAGGAAACGCTCAATTTTGACGGATCACCGCCGGTGACCAAAAGATAGGTTCCACCCACGGCCAAAATCACCGTAATGATTTCCTCTTTAGATGGCAACCGCCGATACCGAAGAGAATTATAGCAAATCACCATGGCCGGGCAACTGTATAGAATCACCGTTGCTGTGGCCGCGTTTCCATAGGCAATAGCCTCGAAATAAGTATAATGCATCAACATCAATCCGAAAATGGCATAGATGATGATATCTATCCAAAGTCTTGGCTTTTTCCTAAGTAGGGCCAGACTGGGTTTCATTTGTCCCTGCCACAAAGTGACACCAATCAAAATGAATCCTGCAGCCATCATACGAAACGCTGTGAGTTCCATGGCATTCATGGAAGAGTGAGCAAAGAAATTCTGTGCTCCAATCCCACTTCCCGCCCACATAATGCCTGCACAAACCACCATGGCAATCGCTGTATGGGAAGAATGGTTTTGTATCATCGTATCACCTCGAATGAAGTTATTCTTAAATTTCTATACCAGTAAAAATTTCCACGCTAGATATTACAGGTTGCTCAGGATGCTCAAGTTGCTAATGTTTCTCAGGTCTCTCGAATGTGTTGATAACGTTATCCGCTCATTCGAGAGATCTAAGAACCCTTAGAACCTTTAGAACCTTCGTCGCAGAAGAAACTATCCTATATGACTCTTAAAAGTTCACTTTCTTTTCATAACCGTCGGTGCCACAATAGCTAACAAGACCAGTACAATGCCAATGGCCTGGAGCGTGTCAAAGTGGGTTCCGAAAAGGAAATAGGAAGCTACCACGGAAACTGCCGGTTCTATAGTAGCTGTCACAGAAGCCTGAGATTCACTGAGATATTGAAGTCCTGCATTGTAGCAAGTAAAAGCCACCGCTGTGCCACACACCACAATCCAGAATACATCAAACAGGACATCCCATTGCAAGAATCCGGAAATATCCTGCAATGGATCCACTAGAAAAGCGGCTATAGCCCCTGTAAACATCCCTACAGAGAGAATAAACGAATTATCCAGCTCCCCCATCAAGTGCTTCGGATATACCGCACAGACCGCAAAAAATACCGCCGATGCCAACCCCAAATAGACACAATCATACGGCACAGAGATGCGGTTCATATCTCCTCCAGTGACCAGCAAAAACACACCTAGAATGGCCAATACCACAGCGATGAGTTCCCCCACCTTCGGCCATTGTCTATGAGATATAGACATCCAAAGAATCACCATGGCCGGGCAAGTGTACTGTATCACCGTCGCCGCTGCCGCATTTCCTGCTGCAATGGAAGCAAAATAGGTGTAATGCATCGCCATAAGGCCAATGACGCCATAAAACGAAAGAGATACCCAAAGCATAGGCTTCTTTTTCAGCACCTGCCAACCACTTGCCAATTTCCCCTTCGCTATAGTGACCCCCAACATAATCCCACTGGCACAAAACATACGAAATACAGTGAGGTCCATAGAGTCCAGGGAACTCTTTTGAAAAAAATCCTGTGCCGCCAGTCCACAACCAGCCCACATGAAGCCAGCTATGATGACAAGCAGAATGGAAATAAGTTTCATCGGCTCCATCTCCTTGATATTATATGGGTAACTCGTGACTGGTAATAAAGATTCCATTTTTCTAATTATCACATACAATATGGTAACCAAGTAAATTTATGTCTTTCCCAATCACCAGTCACGAGTCCACCAGTCACCTGATTATAAAACACAAAAACCCGCCACAGGGCGGGTCATTTTCTCGTGGTGGGACTATTTGGATTCGAACCAAAGACCTCTTCGATGTCAACGAAGCGCTCTGACCAGCTGAGCTATAACCCCGAGTATTGATGGATTTAATTATACAAGATAAACAGACGAATTGCAATGAAATTTCATAAACCTCATACACTTTGTGTACCAGCAGAAAAGAAAACATTTCGCATAGGTGACAGGTGTCTAGGGACTGGTGACTGGGGATTAAGGACTAGTAGCTAGGCCCTAGGAATTGAATATTATCCCCCGAGTTCCCAATGTTGTTAAGTTAAGCGAGATATGCGATGATTTCTACTGATGTAAAGGTTACTCAGGTTTCTCAGGATACTGAGGTTTCTCACGTTTCTCGAATGAGCTAATAATGCTAGCGTCTATTGGCACATTCGGAGAACCTGAGCAACCTGAGACCCCTGAGAAACTTGTGCGACCTGTCACCACTAGCGGAATCATGCCTACTAATACAAATCCTTAACTTAATATCATTGCCCGAGTTCCTAAGAGTCATACTTCAAAGGAAACCTGAACAGAAAGATTACAAAGGCACAAAGAATGTACCTACGGTATTCTCATAACCTTTTATACCCCTTATAACCTTGTCACTTGCGGTAATAGGAAATGTTTCACAGAAGCACTCAGCAGAATAATAACCTTTACACGCATTGTTTCTCATTTTATATAAAAGGGGTATTGGGGCGCTTTATAAGTTGTGCGCCCTTTCCACCACTTCTAACTTCTCACTTCTAACTAGTGGATGCCCGATAATTCATACGCCCGATGTATACTGAATATATGCAGTGAAATTTTGTCATTCAAGTGCATAAGAATACGGGCTATTGTGCAAATATCCTTGCATGAATTGTTGTTAGTTGTCGGTTGTTTGGTCCCAACAACAAACAATTAACAAACCAGCAACAATCGCCAATCTGATTTCTTGCTATTGAAAAACGAATTAACGAGCAGTCACTAACTATTTCTAGGTAATCATTAAGTGAATAGTCCCTACCTGCTTTAGGAAACGAAAAAAGCCCGCCATCAGGCGGGCCATGTATGCATGGTGGGACTATCTGGGTTCGAACCGGAGACCTCTTCGATGTGAGCGAAGCGCTCTGACCAACTGAGCTATAGCCCCATGTGATGGGATTATTATAGCACCAGTTGTCGGAATTGTTAAGCACTTTTTTGAAATCCATCGTAGAGATGATAGTCGGTTCAAACAGATTAGGATCATTGAGCTCTTATTGTTGTTAGTTTGTTAATTGTAGAAGCCCAAACAACAAACAACTAACAACTAACAACAATCATAAGTCCATTTTTACCAATCAAGTTCAGAATGAATCAACGTCTACCATCAATTATTTCTAAACGGATCATCTTCAGAATTTCGATTATTCAAAATTTCATCCAACGTCTTCATAGGGCACATATCGCCACACATGGTGCAAGTTGCTTCATCTTCCGGTATGCTGCTTTCTCTGTATCGTTTGGCTTTGCCTGGATCGATAGCCAGGGGAATCATGCGATGGAAGTCCACTTTTCTTCTGGCCCAGCTCATTTCTTCATCCCATTTTTCTGCTCCTTTGACACCTTTAGCCAAATCGGCAGCATGGCAAGCAATCTTAGATGCTACGATGCCTTCATGGACATCATTCAAGTCTGGCAAACGCAGGTGTTCAGCTGGTGTCACATAACACAGGAAATCAGCACCGCAAGCGGCAGAAAGTGTGCCACCGATAGCAGCAGTGATATGGTCATAGCCCGGTGCGACGTCCGTTACAATCGGTCCCAATACATAGAGTGGTGCTCCGTGAGTCAGTTTCTTTGCTACTTCTACATTCATGCGAATATCAGAAATCGGCATATGTCCTGGCCCTTCTACCATGACCTGTACGCCAGCTGCTCTGGCACGCTGTACCAATTCCCCTAAGTTAATCAGTTCAGAAATCTGAATCGCATCGGTGGAATCGTGACCAGAACCGCTGCGGCAGCCATCGCCCAAGGACAAGGTGACATCATATTTCTTTAACAATTCCAACAGACGATCAAATTGTTCAAAAAATGGATTTTCTTTGCCATGCATGTACATCCAGGCAAATAGGATAGAACCGCCACGGGAAACCAAGTTGGTGATTCTCTTATTTCTCATAATATGCTTGGCCGTTTCTCGATTGAGCCCTGCATGGATGGTCATGAAATCCACACCGTCCTTGGCATGTCTTTCTACGACGGAGAATAAGTCATCGGCGGTCATATCTTTCAGTCCTTTGTGAAGTACCCCTTTGACATCATACATCGGCACAGTACCAATGGAAGCGGGGCTGTTTTTCACCAGCCACTGGCGGAAAGGACGGGTATCTCCATCACAAGAGAGGTCCATAATGGCTTCTGCTCCCATTTCCCAGGAAAGCTTGGCTTTGGCCTGTTCCGTATCGTAATTGCACACATCAGAAGAAATGCCCAGATTGACATTCATCTTTGTGCGAAGTCCTTTACCAATCGCATAGGGATGCAAAGAGGTATGATAGATATTGGCTGGCAAAACAATAGTGCCTTCCGCAATTCCCTGACGGATAAATTCGGCAGTAACCCCTTCCTCTTTCGCAGCAAATTCCATTTCTTTAGTAACAATGCCCTGACGAGCTGCTTCTAACTGTGTCATTTGGATGACCTCCTGTTTTCTATAAAATAGGGATTAGGGATTGGTAGCTAGGGAAATCTCATTCTAATCCCTAATCCCCAATCCCTAGCTACTTGATTTCTACCATATTCCTTTATAGTAATACGCTAGAGATTATAGTAAGAAATAAAAAATCCGCCCCTAAGGCGGACAGGAAATAGCAATAACTATGGCTTCCTTACGTCGGTGTGATCCGCCTCAAGTTCAAAGGGTCAGACATGTCTTCTCAGCCTATCGGCTCCCCTAGCACAGTTCCATTATATAGTGCTTTGACAAAATGAGCAAATGATTTCTTATTTTTTTAGGTTTACATTCAGATACCACATAGCCTGAAAAGGGACAAACAAACAATAAAAAAGATTCTGAAATCGCACGGTCTCGATTTCAGAATCTTTTTAACTAATATAAGTGACTAGTAGACTAGTGCCTGGTGACTAGGAAAATTATTCTCCCAGTGGAACCCACTTGCCGCCCTTAACTTCCAGAACGGACAGGTCCATCTTTGGATCGCGGTTTTCATCGAATTCGAATTTGCCAGTAGCACCTTCAAAGTCTTTGATCTTAGCCAGGGTATCACGGAATTTCTTACGATCGGTGGTGGTGCCGGACTGTTCTACAGCCTGGTGGAGAACGTACATAGCATCATATGCCTGAGCAGCGAACTGATCCGGTTCATGACCGTATTTAGCAACGAATGCTTTACGGAAGTTCTGCGCCTTGTCAGTCTTTCTTTCTGGGTTCCATGGGGTTGCTACCAGAGTACCATCAGCAGCTTCGCCAGCCTGTTTGATGTATTCTGGGCTGTTGAAGCCATTGCCTGCCAGGATTGGCTGGGTCATGCCCATTTCACGAGCTTTCTTCACGATGAGAGCACCTTCCTGATAGAGGCCTGCCACAGCGATAACATCTGGGTTGGTTGCCTGAATCTTGGTGAGCTGTGCGGAGAAGTCGGTATCTTTATCTGCGAAAGTTTCATCAGCTACGACTTCCAGACCCAGCTTTTTGCAAGCGTCCAGATAGAACTGGTGCTCACCAACCATCTGGTCATTGTTGTTGGAGTACATAATAGCCACTTTCTTATAACCCAGTTTCTTCTGAGATTTTTCAACGACCTGCGGAATGTTCATTTTGCCTGGGATAGCGTTACGGAATACATAATCACCGATTTCAGTAACTTTTGGGCCAGTGGTACCGGTGCCGAATACAGCGACTTTGGACTGCTGTGCAATCGGGTCAGCAGCCATAGCTTCGCCAGTGGTCATTGGGCCTTCGATAGCCAGAACTTTATCCTGTTCAATGCACTTCTTCATAGCATTGATGGCTTCGTTCTTTACCAATTTGGTATCATAGGTTTTGAGGTCAATCTTAACTTTGGTATTCGGGTTGTTGTTGATTTCTTCAACAGCCAGATCTACGCCTTCCTTCATAGCTACGCCATAAGCAGCACCAGGGCCGGTATAAGCGGTGATGAAGCCCAGTTTTACAGTCTGGCCAGCTGCACCAGCGTCACCGGAAGCGGCTTTCTTATCTCCGCCACAACCTGCAAATGCACCACATACTGCTGCTGCAGCCACAACAGCTGCCATACCTTTTAACCATTTTTTCTGCATAATTCTCTACCTCTCTTAATTAGTATTTACTATCTATTGACGCCAATGTCCATGAAAAGGGAAACAAAAAGCCTCCGCCTACATCTTCTGCAGGCGGAGGCGCTATGCGCGGTACCACTCCGTTTTCTCACTTTACACTACTTGTATTTCGGGTAATAAAAAAGCCTATCTTCACATCGAAGATAGGGGCGAATATTCGCGGTACCACCCTACATTATACTTAGCAGTTCCTATTCGTAACGTGAATGAACGCCTGTCATTACTTGGTTCACAACAAGAGCTCTCGAGGGATATAACACCTATTGCCTTCCACCGGTTCGCACCATCCACCGGCTCTCTTGAGGATTACAATACGCTTTTTGTCTCGATCATAGCTTCTCATGGTTTCTTTGGTTGTCTGAATTGTGTATATCATAATACTCGAAATAGAACTTGTCAAGTACTTTTTACAACATAATTTGAACGGCTCTGTTGTTACATTAAGAGAAATAGGTCATGCTTCTTTTGAAATATAGGGTTCTGAGG
>SAMEA104315425__coassemble_1942_pt1 | contig 9673 bp, 10 predicted proteins | sample SAMEA104315425__metabat2_low_PE_033 | metagenome-assembled genome bin SAMEA104315425 (sample SAMEA104315425) | gut metagenome | biome: Monkey gut; feature: monkey-associated habitat; material: faeces | place: China | collected 2013
TTTTATTTGTCTTTTATGTATTTCTAATTTACACAATCTATTGTACACTCTCTATACTGCGTGAGTGCAGTTATTGTTTTGGCAAGCTGTGTATTATCAAAGTCAAAGGAAAGGGAAAGGTCATAGGTACAAGCATAGCCTTGGAAAACATCTTCATAGTCACCATTCCATCTTTTCACACTTTTGTTACGCAAATTTACGTTAAAAGATGTGGTTTTTAAATCTTCCTTTTGTAGGCCCGCACTTACAATGGCGTCGGATAATGCCTGTAATTGCGCATTGGCTTGTTTCAATGCTTTGCCATAGTCTTTGTCTAGTGAATGAATGGACAAGGATAATGTGATGTAATCTGGTTTGACAGAAATATTTCCTGTGCCTTTAACAGTGATCGTTCTCATGATAGCGTACCATCCTTTCTACATGAAAGTCCGTGATTACCCTTAACCCAATTATAGCATATCAAATTCCCAGTCATGAGTCACCAGTCCCCCATTTTCCTAGAATCAAAGAAAATTGCAAATTTCTTGTAAAATGACTTTACTTTTTCTCTTTATCGTGATAAAGTATAACTACAACAAAGAACAGGGTTGACTGGTGGACTTAGGGCTGGTGACTAGGGATACAGGAAAATGAATCTATCCGTAGGGTGCAAGCCTAACCTGAGAACCTTGAGAAACTTTAGAATCCTGAGAAACCTGTAAGTAAGGAGGCAGCCTATGGCGCATGGGATAGATGACTTGAAAATGGTCCATGAAGAAGAAATGAAAAACTACGACCGCATTGAAGGCGCGGTGGTGGGGGTGATGCGCCGGCATGGTTGCAAAATCATACAGACGCCGACTTTTGAGGATTATGATACCTACGGTCGGTATTTCCCGCAGCTCCAGCGGGAGATGATCAAAACCATCGGACGAGATGGCGAGGTGCTGGTGATGCGGCCGGACGTGACGGTGCCGTTGGTGAAGACCGCGTCGCGGGAGTATCCAAATCCGAAGCAGCTTTTGAAGTTTGGCTATGTATCGGTGGTATTTCGTGAGTATTACGGAAAGTCCACCCATGGGAAATATTTCCTACAGAGCGGTGTGGAAGTCTTAGGCGATGAGACACCGGAGTGCGATGGGGAAGTGATGACCATGGCAGCGGAGTTCTTGGAATCGGTGGGAATCCATCAAATGCGTATCGATTTGGGAACGGTGGCGTACATGGATGCTCTGTTTGAAGAACTCCATTTGAAAGATAACGAGCTGGCTCTGGTGCGGGAGTACATGGAGAAGCGCAATCTGGTGGCCTTTGAACGGTTGGCCGATACGTTATCGATTACAAAGATTCAGCGAGATGTGCTTTTGGAATTGCCTCGGCTTTTTGGCAATTATGAAGAGACTCTTACACGGGCCGAAGGGCTTTGCCTGAACCATAAGATGGCGGAAGCTTTGGCACGGCTGCAGAAGGTGTATGAATACTTGGATGTGGCTGGCTATAGTGATCGGGTGCAGCTCGATTTGGGATTCACGTCCCATATGGGGTATTACACTGATTTGGTGTTCCGCATTTATGCCGATGGGGCGCTCTATTCGCTCATTAGCGGCGGCCGCTATGATTCGCTGGCGGCCCAGTTCCAGGTGCCGCGGCCGGCTTGCGGTTTCGGCATGAATATGAATCTTCTCTATGAAGTGATGGCCGAAGCGGGGCTCATGGAAGAACCGGTGCCTTCTTGCGATTTGGCCGTGGTTTATAAAGAAGCAGACCGGGATTTGGTTCTCTCTCTCATGAAATGGAGAAAGGCGGGGTACTCTGTGATGGGTGTCAGCCAGGGAAATCAAATCGAACCGAGAGATTATAAAATGGTGGTTTCCTATGAAAATGGATATTTCCAGTCTAAGGATAAGAAATATACCAAAGAGGAATTGGAAACCTGGTTAGGAGGTCTTTGATATGCTCAATATCGCACTGGCTAAGGGCCGTATCGCCAAGACGGTGATCAAGCGACTGGCAGAAGGGGGCTTCCAATTTCCGGATTATTCCGATGAAAGCAGGAAACTGATTTTCACCGATACAGAAAATCGCATCCGGGTGACTTTGGTCAAATCGCCGGATGTGACGGTCTATGTGCAGCGCGGTGCCGCTGATGCAGGGATTGTAGGAAAGGATGTCCTCATGGAAGATGGGGAAGACGATGTGTATGAAGTGCTGGACCTGGGTATCGGCAAGTGCCGTATGGCTGTGTCTGGCATCAAAGGCCGTCAAGATGTGATGAATAAACGGATCCTCACGGTGGCGTCGAAGTATCCAAAGATTGCAAGGAAATATTTTGCCGATCGGTTCCAGCCCATTGATATCATTAAGCTTAATGGTTCCGTGGAATTGGCGCCCCTGGTGGGCCTCTCCGATGTAATTGTGGATATCGTAGAAACTGGAACCACCTTGAGAGAAAACGGCATGGAAGTGTATGACTATTTCATGGATTTCTCCGCCCGCCTTATTTGTAATAAGGTGTCATATAAGATGAAGCAAAAGGAAATACGGTCATTTATAGATATCGTCAAACCGATGAAATAAATAGAGCAAAAGGGTAGCCCTTCGGGCAGGTTATGATTTCGATGAATTGGATTGTTTAACATAGATAATAATTTGATTGGAGAAAAGGGTAGCCCTACGGGCGGGTTATAGTTTCGATGAAATCGATTGTGTAACAATGTGGTGAATTGAATGAGCTAAAGGTTATAAAGGGTTATATGAATAACCATATATAACCCTTTATAACCTTTGTGCTAGCGGTATGTAAGCTATGTGAAAACATAGGAATCATCGCAACAATAACCTTTTATATAATATATGTAACGCGACAGATGGTCGCTACAGAAAGAAGGATACATTATGGATTGGATTACAGTACCTGAAAATGGATTGTCTCTTCGTGAAGTACGTACTTTGACAAATCGAAATGTGAATTTGTCCGAAGATTTGGAAAAGACCGTGTCAGCTATTTTGGAACAGGTCAGAACCGGCGGCGATGAAGCCATCCGGGCTCTGACCAAGAAGTTTGATGGGGTGGAACTGACCAGTTTCCGCGTTACCGAAGAAGAAATCCAGGAAGCCTTGACGAAGGTGACTCCAGAATTTCTGGATGTATTGAAGGAAGCGAAGGAAAATATTGAAACTTTCCACAAGGAACAGGTGAGAAAGTCCTGGACGAAGCAGTTCAGAGACGGAGTCGAACTGGGCGAACAGTTCCTGCCGATCCAGCGTGTCGGGGTCTATGTACCAGGGGGGCGCGCTGCGTATCCGTCCACTGTTTTGATGGATACCGTACCGGCTATGGTGGCTGGTTGTCCCTCTGTAGCGATGGCTACCCCTCCAGGAAAAGATGGTAAGGTGAATCCGAATATTCTGACCGCTGCCTATGTAGCTGGCGTGAAGGAAATTTATAAAGTAGGCGGCGCCCAGGGGATTGCTATGTTGGCTTACGGCACAGAGACGGTCGAACCGGTATTCAAAATCGTTGGCCCAGGCAATGCGTTTGTAGCTATGGCCAAACGACTGGTGTTCGGTACCGTAGGTATCGATATGATTGCTGGCCCGTCAGAAGTGTGCTGTGTGGCTGACGGTAGTGCCAACCCGACTTGGATTGCGGCAGACCTGCTGTCCCAGGCAGAACACGACCCCAGAGCGGCTGTATTCCTCATTACACCAGATAAAGAATTTGGTGAAAAAGTACAGGCAGAAATGGAACGGCAGATGAAAGAACTGTCCCGCTATGAAATTATGAAGAGCTCTGTCGATGATTATGCGAAAGCTTTCCTGTGCAAAGATGCGGCCCAGTGCTTTGATATTGTAAATAAAATTGCACCGGAACATTTGGAAGTGGAATTGCCAGATCCGAAGCAGTACTTGCCACTGATTTATAACGCCGGGGCTATTTTCCTTGGGAAATATACCTCTGAACCGATTGGTGACTACATGGCTGGGCCGAACCACACGCTCCCCACCTCTGGTACCGCTGCTTTTTCTTCGCCGCTGGGGGTCTATGATTTCGTGAAACACAGCAGCGTAGAAATGTACAACAAGGAAGCTTTCCAGAAGATTTCCAAGAAAGTACAGCTTTTCGCTAAAGCAGAAGGCTTGACCGCTCATGCCAATGCGATGGAGGTGCGTGATGAAGACTGAATGGCTTAGAAAAACAATTGCCAATTTTGACCCCTATTTCGTGGCACCTATTGCAGAAAAACATGTCATCAACGCCAATGAAAATTATCTCAATGTGCTTTCCATTCCGGCAGTCAAGGAAGAACTGATTGCAGCCCTAGATACATTCCAGCCGCAAATCTATCCGAAGCCCATGTCTGATGGCCTTCGGGAAGCCTTGGCAGATTACATTGGCTGCCAGCCAGAAAATCTCATCTGCGGCAACGGCGGCGATGAAATGATTACGTACCTCTTGGGCACCTTCTTGGACCCGGGCGATCAGATTCTGGTTCATTCTCCGACCTTTGATATGTATGAACTAGGCGCTGAAACGCTGGGGGCCTCCACCATCAAAGTGAAAGATTTGCCTGGCTATAAAAGAGATCAGCAGGGCCTTTTGGAAGCGGTGAAGAAATACCAGCCTAAAGTGACCGTCATTTGCAATCCAAATAACCCCACCGGGGATTTGCTTCCTGCTTCTTATATCGAAGAAGTGCTGCAAGCAGCCGATAACATCGTTTTCGTGGACGAAGCCTACATGGAATTTGCCCAGAAAGAAAGCGTGATTTCTCTTATTGACCAGTACCCGAACTTGATTGTTCTTCGCACTCTGTCCAAAGCCTTTGCTATGGCCGGTATGCGCTGCGGTTATTTGGCAGCACAGAAGGAACTGATTGAAGCCATTGCGAAAGTGAAAGCACCGTACAATCTGAATGCGTTCACCCAGCTTTTTGCTCCTATCGTAGTTCGTCATAGAAATGAAATTTTTAAAGTCCGGGACGCCATCAATGCCGAACGGGATCGCCTCTATGGTCTGTTGAAAAACATTCCCGGCGTGACGGTCTATCCGTCTTGCACCAATTTCCTTTTGGTCCAGGTGGCAGATAAACAGGAAGATATTTTCGAAGCCCTGCGAAAGAAAGATATTTTGGTGAAGATTTATAGAAATAGCAAGGAAATCCCCAATGGATTCCGCATCTCCGTCACCACACCGGAAGTGGATGATGTGCTGGTAGAGGTGTTCAAAACGGTGATGAAGTAAGCGACAGTTGATAACAATTCGCTAGTGGTTACAGGTTGCTCAAGGTTCTAAGGGTTCTAAGGGTTCTCAGGTTCCTCGAATGTGCTTCTATCTGATCCCGTCATTTCGACTGGTCGTATTCGTGATTTATGAAATAGAAGAGATGAAACTCGATGTGTAGGAGAGTGGAGAAATCTCATCAGCACTAGCGGTAAGGGCTTAATGAATCCAATCATAACGGCTTATTCAACCTGAGAACCTTGAGAACCCTAAGCAACCTGAGTAACCTTTTTCAGAATTGAGGATATATATGAATACAATGATACGAACGGCGTCTCTCCGTCGCACCACGGGAGAGACCGATATTTCTATAGAACTCACCATTGATGGGAGCGGGAAGTTTACCGGCTCTTCGGGGATCGGTTTCTTTGACCATATGCTGAATCTTCTTTGTGTACACAGCGGGATGGATATGTCTCTCTCTTGCACCGGTGATTTGGATGTGGATAACCATCACACCATCGAGGATATCGGCATCACTTTGGGAGAGGTATTCCGCAAGGCGTTGGGGGACAAGAAGGGGATTCGCCGGTATGGCTGTTTCTTCTGCCCCATGGATGAAGCGTTGTCTCGGATTGTGCTGGATATTTCCGGCCGTCCCTACTTGGTATTTGATGTACAGATTCCGGTGGAACGGATTGGAAGTTTTGAGACAGAAATGACGAGAGAATTTTTCTTGGCCTTTGCCAACAACAGCTTGATGAATCTTCACATGGCGACCCTCTATGGCGTCAATGGTCATCATATCGTAGAATCTTTATTCAAAGGGATGGGTCATGCATTGAAAGAAGCGGTCACCATCGAAGGAGACCAGGTGCTATCGTCCAAAGGGGTGCTATGATGAAAGTAGCAATCATTGATTATGATGCAGGAAATTTAAGAAATGTAGAACGGGCGGCCCAGCGGGCAGGACTGGACACGGTGACTACCCGAAACGCGGAAGAAATTCGGGCGGCCAAAGCTTTGATTCTTCCTGGCGTAGGAGCCATGAAAGATGCTATGGTCCATTTGGATGCTTATGGACTGACACCGCTTCTTCGAGAAGAAGTGGCGAACGGGAAAAAGCTCATGGGCATTTGCCTGGGCATGCAAGCACTGTACGAAACGTCTGAAGAAGGAGGAGAAGTGCCGGCATTGGGACTTCTTCCGGGGCGAATTGCCCTATTTCCTGAAGGAACGTTGAAAATTCCTCATATGGGATGGAATGAACTTCAAATCAAAAGAGCCCATCCGGTGTTGGAAGGGCTGCCGGCTCATTCTTATGTGTATTTCGTACATTCTTACTATAAAACACCAACCGACAGTGAAGACATCATTGCTACCGCCGATTATGGCGTCCAGGTGCCTGCTGTGGTGGGAAAAGATAACGTTTTGGGATTCCAGTTTCATCCGGAAAAATCGGGAGATGTGGGAATCCAGATTTGGAAAAATACAGCAAAGTGGTTGATACAATGAAAATATTTCCAGCAATTGATATAGAAGACGGGCATTGCGTCCGGCTCAAACAGGGCAAACTGCAGGATATCACTGTGTATGGGAAAGATCCTGTGGAAATGGCATTGAAATGGGAAAAACTGGGAGCGAAATATCTCCATGTGGTGGACCTGGATGGTGCCTTCAAAGGCGGCGGTCAGAACACAGAAGTGATTCACAAAATGTGCCAAGCTCTTTCTATTCCTATCGAAGTGGGCGGTGGCATCCGCAATGAAGAAGCCATCAAAACCCATTTGGCCAATGGGGTAGACCGAGTCATCATTGGTTCCAAAGCGGTAGCGTCTCCCTATTTCGCTATCCAAGCCGCTAAGAAATACGGCAGCGATCACATCGCAGTCTCTGTGGATGCCCACGGGGATACGGTAGCTACCCATGGTTGGGTGGATGGCAGCAACCAGAAAGTTCTGCCTTTCGTGAAGACTCTATTGGATAATGGGGTGAATACCATTGTCTATACTGACATCAGCCGAGATGGCATGCTCACAGGGCCGAACTTTGAAATGATGGAAATTCTGAATGCCTTGGAAGGCATCCACCTCATCGCCTCCGGCGGCGTTTCCTGCGCAGCGGACCTGAAACGCCTCTCCGACATGGGCGTCTACGGCGCCATCACAGGGAAAGCACTCTATGAGGGGAAAGTGACAATGGAAGAGATAAAACAATTAGAAATGAGTGATGAGTAATGAGTAATGATGGAGGGGCGCATCAAATTATATAGCGCCCTAATTTTTAGAAATTAAAAATAGGGCGGCACTATATGAATTGTGTGCCGTACATAAATTACTCATTGCTCATTTCTAATTACTCATTTTGCTAAAGGAGAATGTTATGCTTGCAAAACGAATCATTCCCTGCCTGGATGTGAATCATGGCCGGGTGGTGAAGGGAAAGCAGTTTCAAAATCTGCAAGATGTGGATGACCCGGTGGCTTTAGGGAAATACTATTCTGACTCCGGCGCCGATGAATTGGTTTTCTACGATATCACTGCCACCCATGAGGGGCGAGAAACCTTCGTGGAAACGGTGAAAGCCATTGCAGAAGAGCTGACCATTCCTTTTACGGTAGGCGGCGGGATTCGCAAAGCCGATGATTTCCGCACCATGCTTCTGGCAGGGGCCGATAAAGTATCTGTCAACTCTGCGGCAGTAATGCATCCGGAAATTATTCGAGAAAGCGCAGACCGTTTCGGTAACCAGTGCGTGGTACTTTCCATCGATGGAAAACGAAATGAAAACGGCGGCTGGGATGTATACGTCGAAGGTGGCCGAAAGAATACAGGTATTTCCGTGGTGGAATGGGCCAGAAAGGGCATGGAACTAGGAGCCGGTGAAATTTGCATGAACTCCATGGACTCCGATGGAGAAAAACAGGGCTATGATCTGGAACTGATGCGAGTCCTTTCAGATACCCTCTCTATCCCGGTCATCGCTTCCGGCGGAGCAGGGAAAATGGAAGATTTCCTCACCGCCTTCCAAGCCGGCGCCGACGCCGCCCTCGCTGCGTCCGTATTCCACTTCGGGGAGATTCAGATTCCGGAATTGAAGAAATATCTGGCGGAAAATGGAGTGGCGGTTAGGGTATAAAGTGGGTTTATGATATATCCGATTGGCTTATGTGGGAAGTGGGAAAAGGTTAGCCCTTCGGGCGGTTATAGTGTGGTTTATCCAATCGGTTTACATAAAAGTGAGCTCCATAGAGACAAGGTTATTCATTAGGGTATGCTTTTTGTGCTCTATATTTTATAACCTTTTATACCCGATCATCTTGGCTAGTTGTTGAAAAATGGAAAGGCATAAGAAAGAATATGAACTCAGTCAATATAAACGATATCAAATACGATGCCAATGGCCTCATTCCTGCTGTCGTGCAGGATGCGCGGAGCGGTGATGTGCTTATGGTGGCTTATATGAATGCAGAGTCTTTGCAAAAGACCATCGAAAGTGGGGAAACCTGGTTCTTCAGCCGCAGCCGTCAAAAATTGTGGCACAAGGGGGAAGAATCGGCCCATTTCCAGCACGTGAAACGGATTTACGTGGATTGTGATGCCGATACTTTGGTGGTACAGGTCATTCCCGATGGCCCTGCTTGCCACACCAATAACCCGACCTGTTTCTATCGCAGTCTTTCCGGCTGGGATAATGAAGAAGCAGAAGGCAATCTTTCCATTCTTCATAGCCTCTTTGAAGAAATCAAAGACCGCCGGCTTCATCCGCAGGAAAAGTCCTATACCAATTACCTGCAGACCGAAGGGAAAAATAAGATTGATAAGAAAATCGGCGAAGAAGCGTCGGAAGTCATCATTGCCGACCAGCACCAGGATAAAGAAGAAATCATCGACGAATCCTGCGATCTCCTTTACCATCTGATGGTGATGTGGGAAAACTCCGGCGTCGATTTGTATGACATCATGAAAAAACTGGAAGAACGAGACGAGAAAAAAGGAAATAAGAAAAAAGTAGGACACCAGGATAAAATCTTTTAAAAGCAGTGAGAAGTTAGAAGTTAGAAGTGAGAAGTGAAGGTAGCGGCGCATCAAATTTGGAAGTGCCGCTCTTTTATTGGAAAATAGGTAATAGGGATTAGGGATTGGTAGCTAGGCCCTAGGGATTGGGAGAATGAGGTTACGTTAAGCGAAATATAGGATGATTCCGTTCTGGAAAAGGTTCTGAAGGTTCTAAAGGTACAAAGGGTTCTCAGGGGCTCCGAATGAGATGATGTAACTCTAATCATAAATGTCGTTAGAACAATCAAAAAGCCGCAAGCTTGACATTATCATGCTTGCGGCTTTTCACATAACCTTTTATAACCCTCTCCACTATCCAATTCCTCTGTATAGAAGAAAATGGACTGTGGCAGAATCATAACTCAAACTTCCCAACTGTAAAATAGTGATTTCTTCCGACTATATCAGTTGA
>SAMEA104315425__coassemble_1998_pt1 | contig 9485 bp, 5 predicted proteins | sample SAMEA104315425__metabat2_low_PE_033 | metagenome-assembled genome bin SAMEA104315425 (sample SAMEA104315425) | gut metagenome | biome: Monkey gut; feature: monkey-associated habitat; material: faeces | place: China | collected 2013
GATTCAGCAGAATAATAACCTTTTTCCAAATCCCATTACCATGGTAATGATTTATATTTTCTTGTTCGTTTCCCCCTCTACTTTCCATGGAAGGTAGAATTGCCCTAACGGGAACTTTATAAGAAACAAAAAGCACATCTTCTTTTACAAGAGGGTGTGCTTTTTGTGCTTTTTAAAAGGCAGTGAGTGGTGAGGAGTGCGTAGTGAGGAGTGGTGGTGGCGGCGCACAAATTATAAAGCGCCGCATTATGATAGCTTGGTGACTGGAAGAGATTAGGAAATAGTGAGGAGTGAGGAATTAGGAGTGAGGAGTGGTGGAAGGGGCGCATCAAATCATAAGGCGCCCCAATACCCCTTTTTTATTTTGGTTTCACATGAAACATTTTTGCAAAAGTTTTTACTCAAACTTCCTATCTTACATACAGATGATAGGTCCGTAGGACAGTGCTCTCTACGGTAATGTCATTAAATTAAGAGGATGATATAAATGACGCCACTTTTTATACTTTTTCTTAACTTCATAGCATTACTATAAAAAGGGGTATTGGGGCCCTATATGAATTGTGGGTCCCTTCCTTCACTCCTCACTCCTAACGGTTTTTTATAGTTCATCAGTACAATAGATGCCATGACGAGGACGATGCCCAGGATGTGGATGGGGCCTAGGTTTTCGTGGAAGAAGGGGATTATGAGTGGGGACACCGCTGGCGTCTTTAGGCACACTTGAGAACCCTGAGAACCCTGAGAACCCTGAGCAACCTGAGCTGCCTGTGAATCCTAAAACCCTTTCATTTATTATAGAATACCATTGAAAAAATATGATATAATATGAAGTCGTGTGAGTGTGTTATTAGCGATTCACAAATTATATAACTTTATTTCCAAAGTGTCCACATAAAGGAGGAAGACAGATTGGAAACGAAACGTGATTTTATCTGGAAGATGGGCGGCCAGCAGGGGCAGGGTGTTGAATCCTGTGGCGAAATCCTGGGTAAGGTACTGGCGCAGGAAGGGTATTCCCTTTTCAGTCAGCGTCTGTTTGCTTCTCGTATCAAAGGTGGTCATACCACCATCGCGCTGCGTATCGCAACGAAGGAAATTTCTACCATTGGTGAACATGTAGATTGCCTGGTAGCTCTTGATCAGGAAACCATTGATATCCATGGTAAGGAAGTATTAGAAGGGGGCGTCATCATTGCCGATGATGCTTTCCATCCGAAGTTTGATACCCATACAGGTCGCATGTTCCTGGCTCTGCCGATTACAGAATTGGCAAAGAAATATGGCAGCATGCAGATGAAAAATATCGCCGCTCTGGGCATGAGTGCCGGCGTTCTGGGATTCCCGGAAGAACCGTTCTATGGTTTCATCGCTGACCGCTTCTCCAAGAAGGGCGAAGAAATTATTTCCAAGAACAAGGCCATTTTCAAGGAAGGTTATGATACAGCCATCGCTTCTATGCAGGGCGTAGAACTGGGCAAACTGGCTACCCCGCCGAAGAAGGACCAGTTGTACCTGTTGGGCAATGAAGCAGCCGCTCTGGGTGCTATTTCCGCAGGTTCCCGTTTCATGGCTTCTTACCCGATCACTCCGGCTACAGAAATCATGGAATACATGATTAAAGTGATTCACAAAATCAACGGCACTGTGGTACAGACTGAAGATGAATTGTCTTCTTGCATGATGGCTATGGGCGCTGGCTATGCGGGCGTTCGTTCTTTCACTGCTACATCCGGCCCAGGGCTGTCTCTGATGGCAGAATCTATTTCCATGGCTTGCACCGCTGAAATTCCAGTGGTCATCATCGACGTGATGCGTGCCGGCCCATCCACCGGTATGGCAACCAAGGTAGAACAGAGTGATATCCGTTATGCCATCGGTTCCGGCCACGGCGATGCGGAAAAGATCGTTCTCGCTGCGGCTTCCATCGAAGATTGCTACTATATCGTCCAGGAAGCGTTCAACCTGGCAGAAACCTTCCAGACCCCGGTTATTGTGCTGTCTGACCTGCAATTCGGCATGTGCAAACAGTCCGTACCGGCTTTCGATATGAATCGCGTAGGTATCAAGAGAGGCAAGCTCCTCACCGAAGGTCTGCCGGAACTGGATACCAAGAAGAAGGAATATTTCCATCGTTTCGAAGACACAGAAGATGGTATTTCTCCAAGAACCATTCCGGGCGTGAAGAATGGTATGTTCCTTTCCACCGGCCTGGAACACAACGTATTCGGCAAACCGGCGGAAGGCGTTGGCGACCGTGTGATGGAAATGGAAAAGCGTCATAGAAAATTCGCTGGCGTAGAAAAAGCCATCCAGCCATTCTATGTGAACCATGAAGACACCGATTGCGACTTGCTCCTGGTAGGCGTGACCTCCACCGGCGGTGCTATCGATGAAGCATGCGAAGTTCTCGAAGCAGAAGGTAAGAAAGTCAACCACCTGCAGCTCCGCCTGCTGTCTCCATTCCCGACAGAATCCCTCCGTCCTTACATCGAAGGGGCGAAGAAGGTTCTCATTGTAGAAGAAGATTTGACTGCTCAGCTCCGTGAACTCTTTGCGATTCACTTCAGCTGCCACGACAAACTGCTGTCCTGCCTGCAGTATGACGGCACCCCATTCACTGCTTCTACTATCGTGAACAAAGCCAAGGAGGTATTCTAAGATGGCATCACCACGCGACTATAAAAATACTATTGTACCGAACTGGTGCCCTGGGTGCGGCGACTACGGCATTCAGAACGCCATCAGTGCGGTTTGTGCTAAAAAAGGTTGGCCCAACGAAAGCATCACTTTGATTTCTGGTATCGGTTGCTCTTCCCGTATCGGCGGCTACCAGTACTGCTACGGGGCCCATACCACCCACGGCAGAGCCCTTCCATTTGCTCAGGGTATCAAATGTGCCAACAAAGACACCCACATGATCGTATGCTCCGGCGACGGTGACTCCTATGCCATCGGTCTCGGCCATGCTATGCATGCTATGAAGAGAAATATGGATATCACTTACCTGGTATTCGATAACCAGGTTTATGGTCTCACCAAGGGCCAGACTTCCCCGGCTTCCTCCAAAGGCTTTGTCACCAAGACAACCCCCGATGGAAACCCCATGACTCCCCTTGATGCTCCGTCCATGGCTATCGCTGCCGGTGCCACTTTCGTAGCCCAGGCGTACGCTATCGATGGCAAGAACCTGGTGGATATCATCGAAAAGGCAGTGGATCACAAAGGATTCTCTTATGTGAATATTTTCACCCCTTGCGTGACCTTCAACCATTTCAATACCGTCCAGTGGTACAATGAACACCTGAAGAAAATTTCCGATGTTCGTGAAACATACGACCCATCCAGCAAAGCAGCCGCTTTCCACCTGCTGGCAGAAACCGACAGCCTGGTAACCGGCGTCATTTATGAAGAAAAGGGCGTTCTGCCTTTCGGCGACATCGTACCGTCCAAAGACATCTGCCTCACAGATCACGTAGAAAAACCATCTCAGGCACTTTTCGACGACCTGTGCAAGGAATTCAGATAATTCGTCATGATATCCTATGAGATATCATGGCTGTAGAAAGCGGTGCTGTAATGAGTAATTAGAAATGAGTAATGAGTAATTGTGGTGGCGGCGCACAATTCATAAGGCGCCGCAAAGAATTTTATTTTATAATAATAGGGCGCTATAAAATGATGTGCGCCCTTCCACCATTACTCATTGCTCTTTACTCATTATTCATTGTTTTACAAGGAGCAGAAAATTATGTCATCTGATCGCATGATGGAATATTACTACTCCATGGGACAAGATTGCCTCCATGTCGGAAATCTGGATGATGCAGTGACCTATTTTCGGAAAGCGGCCAATATGGGCGCCTACGAAGCGGCTTATGAAATCTGCGTCATCGGACACCGGATGGAAATCGGCGATGGGGTTCCAAAAGATGAGGAGAAAGCAGAAAACTGCTACAAAATTGGCGTCGAATATGATATCGAAAACGCCAGCTTATACTTAGGGAAATTGTACCTTCGTGGCATCAACGGGGGAAAGCCCAATCCCCGGAAAGCCAGAAGAGCCTTGGAGCATGCTTCCGATTTAGGGAATACAGAAGCGGCTGCTCTATTGGGACAAGCCTATGACGAAGGCCGTCTGGGCAAAGTCAATCGCGAAAAAGCCTTCCAGTACTACCTCTTGGCAGCAGAACGAGGCGACAGTAGCTCCATGCTGATGATCGGTCTGTTCTATGCCCAGGGAAGCAACGTGACCAAAGATTTGACCGCCGCAGAAATGTGGATTCGCAAAGGAAGAGAACTGGGCGATCCCGATGGGGACGCCACCCTGCGGGTATTTCTGTCCGTGGCCTGCCGCGAATACGCTGTTGGCAAGGCAGGGAGAGTGGATGGAAATAAAGCCATCCAAATGGCAGAAGAAGCAGAAACCTTGGGCGATAAAGAAGTGTTCTTCAAACTGGGCCAAGCCTTCAGCCATGGAAGCAACCAGAAAGACCATCAGGAACAAGCCTTCCTGTGCTATAAAAGAGCAGCAGGAAATGGGATTCCCGCCGCCTACGCCGCATTGGGCCTCTGCTACGAAGCCGGCCTTGGGGTAGAAGAAGACATCGAAAAAGCGGTAGCTCTGTATAAAAAAGCCGCCGATGCCAACGATCCCTTCGGTATGGCCCACTACGGTTACGCTCTGGCCAATGGCGAAGGCTGTAAGAAAGACGAAAAAGCTGCCATGTCCTGGCTCATCAAAGCCGCCATGCAAGGCGACCGCGGCGCGATACTCACACTGAAAGAGGATTATGACTATGAAGTGTGAGGCGGCGAAGCCGCCTGTGACAATTGTCGTTTATATAGCCTAGTAAAAGGTTATTGTTTCGATGCTTTCATTGGTGTTATCTGGTAGGAAATGGATCGGTAAAAGGTTATTATCCTGCTGATATGGATAGTGTAACAAAATAGAAATACCGCTACTACCAAGGGTAAAAATGGTTATTTTCATAACCTTTTATAACCTTGATGGTAGCGGTATTTTTGCTTGGTTGAAAAAATGAAATCAGTAGAATAATAACCCTTTGACTATCCGTAATTTGCCAAGTGACTTTAATGAAAGCAGCAGTATGCCAAGTGACACTAGTCCCATTATTACTACAGTTCTTTTTTCTCTACATACGCCTTATCTTTCCCCGCTTTCCGACAATCCTTACAGAAGCCGTAGATTTCCAGACGAGGCGTGGTGGCAGCGAAGCCGTATTGGGATTCCAGTTTTTCCTCATAGCCTGGTTCCAAATTGATATCGATGGGGAAAATGCGGTGGCAGCACAGGCAGACCGCATGGTGGGTCGGTGTGTCGTGGGTATATTCATAACGGGTGAGCCCATCGGTCATGGTGGTGGAGCGGACTAGAAGGCCGTTTACTGCCAATGTTTCACAATTGCGATACACCGTAGACAAACTGAGTTGGGTGTCTTTTTTCTTTACCGACTCATACACTTCTCCGGCGGTCATGGGAAGACTCTTTTGCAGGACCTTCAAAATCATGACACGGGCTTTGGTTCGTTTCAAATGTTTCTGAATGAGCATTTCATCAAAATTTTTCATGGAGGTCTCCTTTGAGGTACGTTGTTTAGAATACGAGAAATATGCGATGATTTCTTCTGAGAGAAAGGTTTCTCAGGTTACTTAAGTTTCTTAGGCTTCTCAGGTTCCTCGAACGAGAAGAGGATACTGTTTCATAAAATAGTATGCTAACTAAATTATATAGATTTCTATGGAAATTGCAAGAAGATTTTGGTGGCTGGGGACTAGTGACTGGTGACTAGGGATTAGGAACCGAATGTGCTGCTATCCGTAGCATCTTATCGCCCCCCGCCGGGTAATGCTGTTAAGTTAAGGATTTGCGCCAGTAAGCATGATTTGGTTTGTGATTATAGGTTACTCAGGTTTCTCAAGTTGCTAAGGCTGCTCAGGTTCTTCGAATGCGCTGATAGACGCTAGCGTTATCATCTCATTTGGGGAACCTGAGAAACTTGAGAGTCCTGAGCAACCTGAGAAACTTTGTCACAAAAGAAATCATCGCATATTCCGCTTAACTTAACAGTGTTGAGGGCAGGGGGGATAGCTCGCACTAGCGATATAAATGAAAGGTGACACATAGCGATGTTGGCGTCTGGAATTAACGGTATCCCGCTAGCAAGGACGCCGAGAAGGATAAGTGATACGGTTAGAGAATCCGCTAGTGCGGGCTATCCCCTGGGACGTATCGCTCCGCTCACGTCCTTTCCCCTTCCAAAGGAAGGGGATTTTTGGTAAATGTTACCGCTAGCGTCTATAGGCGCATTCGGGGAACCTGAGTAACCTAAGTAACCTGAGCAACCTGTCCCACCTATTGATAGCTATCTATCTGTATCGACACTATTGAATATTTAGATACAAGGTGCTATAATGTACACAACAGCTCAAAAAAAGAAGAAAGTGACTATCGAACAATATGAAAGGTTGTATTTCTTTGGCCATTTTGATGTGAAATGTGTACCATTACTAGAAAAGGTAGCTAGTGACTGGTGATTTGTGACTGGAAAATGCGATTCTAGTCACGAGTCACCAGTCACCTATAGCATTCATTTTCATATATAGTGATGCACTGACGGTACACGGATCTATACGAAATGCCTTTTAGCTGTAATGATTATTTTTAGTAGAAGCATCGCACAATCGTACACATTCTACTAATTTCTTAATACATAGAGATGGTTTTCTCTGTTGTTCATTTGGAACCAAAAAAGTTAGAAGTTAGAAGTTAGAAGTTAGAAATGAAGGTGGCGGCGCATAAAATTTGGAAGCGCCGCAAAAATATAAAGGTATGAAACTACGGAAATCGCATAACCTTTTATAACCCTTTATAACCTTTAGTGCAGCGGTATATAGATATGTTTAGTTGTGAAAGCTGCAGAATAATAACCTTTATAAGAGGGGTATTGGAGCCCTATATGAATTGTGGGTCCCTAAGTAAGTTTACACCGCTGTCTCGGCTCCCCTGTCGGGGGAGCTGCCGAAGGCTGAGGGGGCACCTCTAGCGGTATAAAACTCCAGTGGTACGACAAGCCGTTATGGGACTAACACCACTCCTCACTCCTCATTCCTAACTATTTCAGAGCGTTATACCTCCCAAATGACATCAGAAGGAACATCTCATCTACGAAAGGAGTTTTTCCTATGACAAACGCAAATATTCAGAAACAGTATGGTCTTTTCATCAATGGTGAATTTGTTCCGGCAGGGGACGGCGCTACCTTTGCGGCTCACAACCCGGCCAATGGGGAAGAGTTGGCTCTCTTTGCAGAAGCCACCAAGGAAGATGTAGACAAAGCAGTCAAAGCGGCTCGTGCGGCTCTCCCGGCTTGGTCCAAGACGTCTCCCATCGAAAGACAGAATATTCTCCTCAAAATCGCTGATATCATCGATGCCAATGCGGACCACCTGGCTCTGGTAGAAACACTGGACAACGGCAAACCGATCCGTGAAACCAAAGCCGCAGACGTACCGCTGGGAAGCGACCATTTCCGTTATTTCGCTGGCTGTCTCCGCGCGTGGGAAGGCAGTGCGACCATGATTGATGACAACACCATGTCCCTCATTCTTCATGAACCGGTAGGCGTTGTTGGTCAGGTCATTCCGTGGAATTTCCCGTTCACCATGGCTTGCTGGAAACTGGCTCCGGCTCTGGCTGCAGGAAATACCATCGTTATGAAACCGTCTTCTCATACATCTCTGTCCCTGATGGAACTGGTTCGTCTCATCCAGGACGTACTGCCGAAGGGCGTTCTCAATATCATCACCGGTAAAGGTTCTAAATCCGGTCAGTGGCTGCTGGACCATCCGGACCTGGACAAACTGGCATTCACCGGTTCCACCGAAGTGGGCCACGGCGTATACCAGGCTGCTTGCGACAAATTGATTCCCTGTACCCTGGAACTGGGCGGCAAATCGGCTAACATCGTATTTGACGATTGCGACCTCCTCCAGGCTGTGGATGGCGCTTGCAAAGGCATCCTGTTCAACCAGGGTCAGGTTTGCTGCGCTGGTTCCCGCCTGTTCGTACAGGAAGGCATTTTCGATGAATTTATTTCCCATCTGAAAGCCACCTTCGAAGCAGTCAAGATCGGCGACCCCACCGACCCGACCACCCAGCTGGGCGCTCAGATTTACAAATCCCAGCAGGATAAAGTACTGAACTACGTCAAGATTGGCGTAGAAGAAGGGGCCAAACTCATCACTGGCGGCGAAAGATACACCGAAAATGGCTGCGATAAAGGCTATTTCATGAAACCAACCATTCTGGTCACCGAAAACCCGAACTGCCGCGTTTGCCAGGAAGAAATCTTTGGACCAGTGGTAGTCGTTCAGAAATTCAAGACCGCTGACGAAGTCATCGCTCTGGCCAACGACAGCGTATACGGCTTAGGCGGTGCTGTATTTACAAAGAACATCAATACAGCTATGAAAGTAGCCCGCAGCGTTCGCACCGGCCGTATGTGGGTCAACACCTACAACGACCTCCCGGCAGGCGCACCGTTCGGCGGCTACAAACAGTCCGGCATTGGCCGCGAAACCCATAAAGTCATCCTGGACCACTATAGCCAGATGAAGAACATTTTCATTAACCTCAAAGAAGGGGTTAGCGGAATGTATGATATTAAATAATGGGTTTACGCATGGTGTAACATGGTAGAAATACCGCCTGGCAAAAGGTTATTATCTTGCCATGGACGATGTTTCAACAAACTGAAAATACCGCTATCATCAGATTATGAAAGGCTATTACAGGGTTATGTAAATTATGCTGACTCTCATAACCCTGTATAACCTTAATGATAGCGGTATTTCTGCTTTGTTAAGTTATGGACAAGGTAGAACGATAACCTTTTAGATTAATGGAATCATAGAACTATTAGGCAATTCGTTTAGATTGAAGTATCTATTGCTTTTTGAGAATCTAGTGCTATAATAATGATAGAAATTGATAAGGCCTTCGGGTCACCGAAAAAGGAAGCAGACTGCCGATGAATTACTGCTTCCTTTTTTCATGCACGAAAAAAAGCGGGATATGCTGCCGGCATACACCGCTTTCTTACGTGCAGTTCTTGTTATTTAGAAATTAGCCTGAATACAAGAAAAAGTATGATTGGCATGAGAACAGCACAAGAAACTACAGATACAACCTGAAAATTGATAAAGCCTTCCATGGGATCACATCCCTTCGAGGAAGGTGTTTTTATTTTATCATATGAAATGAATGGGAACCAATATCTAGTTTTGAATGAGAGAAGACAGACATAACCTTCTATAACCTTGTCAAATGCGATTTATGCAATTTGTTAGAGAAACGGATAAGGCAGAATGATAATCTTTAGACAGGCGGTTGTTTTGATTTGTTAAATAGTGGCTGGTCAATAATCTATACGCTCGATATTTACTGAGTATATGCAATGAAA
>SAMEA104315425__coassemble_2086_pt1 | contig 9136 bp, 6 predicted proteins | sample SAMEA104315425__metabat2_low_PE_033 | metagenome-assembled genome bin SAMEA104315425 (sample SAMEA104315425) | gut metagenome | biome: Monkey gut; feature: monkey-associated habitat; material: faeces | place: China | collected 2013
GTAGATAGAAATACCCCTGGTATTTCCATCGGCAAAGAAGAAGATAAGATGGGCATCCGCGCGTCTGCTACGTCGGAAATCATTTTTGACGACTGCTTCGTTCCGGCCAGCGCTAGAATCGGCAGAGAAGGTATGGGATTCCGCATCGCTATGCAGACCTTGGAAACTTCCCGTCCGGTAGTAGGGGCTATTTCCGTAGGTATTGCTCAGGCCGCTTTGGAAAATGCTATCCACTATGCACACCAGAGAAAACAGTTCGGTCAGAAGATTGCGTCCTTTGAAATGGTGCAGGAAATGATTGCCAACATGGTGACCAAGACCGAAGCCGCTCGCGCTTTGGTATATAAAGCTTGCTGGATGCAAATGCACGGCGACAAACAGGCTTCCATGTTCTCCGCTATGTCCAAGTGCTTCGCTTCCGACGTAGCTATGGAAGTGACCACCACGGCCGTACAGGTCATGGGCGGAAACGGATACTCCCGTGAAAATCCGAATGAAAAATACATGCGCGATGCTAAGATCATGCAGATTTACGAAGGCACCAACCAGGTACAGAGACTGGTTATCGCCAACGCAGCACTGTATTAATCGGTGACTAGTGACTCGTGACTGGGGATTAGTAGCTAGGTCCTGGAAATTGGCAATGCTGTTTCGTTAAGCGAGATATGCGATGATTCTGTTCTGAAAAAAGGTTCTGAAGGTTCTAAGGGTACTAAAGGTTCTAATGAGCCCCGAGTGAGATGATATTGCTAGCATCTATCGGTTCATTCGAGGTTCCTTTAGAACCCTAAGAACCCTTTGTACCGTTAGTACCTTTTGCAGAAGGGGATTGGTGACTAGGAAAGCGAATAGTAGCTATAGATTTGGTAAATCGTGATTGACGTAAGCCGTCAAGAGGTAGAAATAGGATTCTACCCCTTGGCGGCTTTTTGTGTTTTAAGTGACTGGGGAAATAGGAGTCTTCAGTTTAGTATTTGCGTTAGTAGGTATGGTTCCGCCAGTAGTGACAAGTTGCTCAAGTTTCTAAGGGTTCTCAGGTTGCTCAGGTTCTCCGAATGTGCCCATAGACGCTAGCGTTATTAGCTCATTCGAGAAACGTGAGAAACCTCAGTATCTTGAGAAACCTGAGTAACCTTTGCATCAGTAGAAATCATCGCATATTCCGCTTAACTTAACAACATTGCCCTTAGAACCTTTAGAACCCTAAGAACCCTTTGTACCTTTTTCAAAACGGTAGCATCGCATATCTCGTTTAACAGAGTATCATTGCCAAAGTGGGGATTTGGGGCTTTTTTATTTCCATGACCCAAGCAGCACCACACAGTATTTCCTATTTCCAATACAAAGCAAAAACTCTCGATACTATCGAAGAAAAATAAATCTTTGGGCAGCAGAGGCAAAAATGGAAGTTTTCAAAAATTTTATTGTCACTCGGTGGGGGAATGTGGTAGAATGTGGGTAAATGTGGAGGAGGTGGAAGGATTATGTTTATGAATGAATACACACATACCATAGACGCCAAAGGCCGCATGATCCTTCCTGCCAAATTCAGAGAAGAGCTAGGAAGTCATTTCGTGCTGGCTCCTGGGCTCGATACCTGTCTTTGCATCTACCCGAAAGAGCGGTGGGATGCATTGATTGCGAAATTGCAAAAGCTGCCATTTACCAATCGAAATGTGCGTAAAATCATGCGTCATCTCATTGGACGAGGGACGGAAATGGAATGTGACCGACAAGGGCGAATTCTGATTCCGTCTCATCTTCGCGCATCGGCACAGCTGAAGAAAGAAGCCCGTATCATCGGCACCGGTGGTACTATCGAAATCTGGGATCCGGACCTGCTCCAGCAGGATGAAGAAAACGAAGACATCGCATCCATTGCAGATACACTGGATTTGCCTATGGATTTGGGATTCTAAAAAGCAGTTAGAAGTGAGGAGTTAGAAGTGAGAAGTGGTGGTGGCGGCGCAACAAATTAAGAAGCGCCGCAAATTTATAAAGTTTATTATTTTGCTGACTTGTTTTCCTTCACATGGAAAAGATACGGCTTGGCAAAAGGTTAAAAGGGTTATGAATGGGCTATGAAACTTACCGATGATAACCTTTTTAAAGAGGGGTATTGGGGCGCTATATGAATTGTGCGCCCCTTCCACCACTCCTCACTCCTAACTCCTAATTCCTCACTTTAAAAGAAGAGGAAACGGCTATAGTATGGCACTATGGTGCCTTTGATTGATAGACGAGGATAAAACATGGAATTTCAACACACTACAGTATTATTAGGCGAGATGATTGACCATATTTTGACCAATCCTCACGGTATATATGTGGATTGTACCTTAGGGGGAGGCGGTCATTCTCTGGCGTTGTCGGAGAAACTGACACCGGATGCCCTTTTGATTGGGGTCGATCAGGACGAAGAAGCCATCGAGGCGGCATCGAAGCGACTGGAACATGCGCCTTGCCGCCATCAGATGGTACGGGACAATTTTTCCCACATCGATGATATTTTGACCCATTTGGACATTCCCAAAGTGGATGGATTCATCTTTGACCTGGGCGTTTCCTCCCACCAGTTGGATGATGGGAGCCGCGGATTTTCTTATATGAATAACGGCCGTCTGGACATGCGGATGGACCAGAGAAATCCACTGACTGCCTATGAAATCGTGAACAATTACGATGAAGCAGAACTGGCTAAAATCATCTGGGAATACGGGGAAGAACGGTGGTCCAAGCGGATTGCCCAGTTCATCTGCAAATTCCGGGAAGAGAAACCTATCGAAACCACAGAAGACTTGGTGTCGGTCATCAAAGCGGCCATTCCAGCTCATGCTAGAAGAAATGGCCCCCATCCGGCCAAACGAACCTTCCAGGCCATCCGCATTGAGGTGAATAACGAACTGGGGATTCTGAAAGACACCATGGAAGCCTGCGTATCCCATCTGAATCCAGGGGGACGGCTGGGTGTCATCACCTTCCAGTCTTTGGAAGACCGGATTATTAAAAACACCTTCCGGGAGATGGAACGGGAATGTATCTGCCCGCCAGAACTGCCAGTCTGCGTCTGTCATCACCACCGGTTGGTGAAATCCGTAGGAAAAGCCATCAAACCAAGCGCTAAGGAACTGGAAGAAAACCCCAGAGCCAGAAGCGCTGTGCTTCGTGTAGTAGAACGTGTATAAACATAGTGATGGTTAGGTATGAGTAAAAAGTGAGGAGTGAGGAATTAGGAGTGAGGAGTGGCGGTGGCGGCGCGACACATTAAAAAGCGCCGCAAATTCTAGAAGGGTTATGAAACTTACGAAAGAACATAACCTTTTATAACCTATATAACCTTGACTGTACTGGATATATAAGGTTGTTTGAAATAGAAATAAGCAGAATAATAACCCTAAAAAGGGGTATTGGGGCGCCCTATAATTTTGATGCGCCCCTTCCACCACTCCTCACTCCGCACTCCTAATTTCTCATTGCTTTTAAATAGGGGAGAGATGATTCATGGTATCGCAAAATGTACAAACAATGAACTACGTAGCGTCTATACCTGAACATATGACAGTATCCTCATATGCGACAGATAGGGATGCCACACTGTCAGGGCAAATTTTTCGCCACGTCATTTGGGCCATTGCGCTCATTTTAATGCCCGTATTTCTATTGGTCCTTTTCAATGGGATTAACGTGCAAAAAGAATACGCCATGCAAAACCTTCGCAGCGAAGTGATGACCATGGCGAAAGAAAATGACGTCATGCGTCTGGAAGTGTCGAAATTAGACGCACCAGTACGTGTCCAGCAAATCGCAGAAAAAGAATTACATATGAGCCTGCCCCTACGAGTGATCCACGGCGAGGCCGACCCAGCCGTGCCGGCGGAAAATAAGGGACGGTAGTGACTGGTGACTAGGGACTAGGGATTAGGAAATAATTTCCTAGCGTTTTATCTCCCCCGCCGGGGGAGAATTAAAGAGGGGAGGCAGTAGCGGTTTACTTCTCTATGAACATAACAAGCGTACCCGGTGATGTCCGCTCCTGGCGTAATCATCTCAATCGAGGCCCTTCAGAACCCTGAGAACCCTGAGAACCTTCAGAACCCTGAGAACCTTCAGAACCCTAAGCAACCTGTTTACTACAGCCGCTATATTTCTCAATAACCAGATACAAACCATAACAAATCACTAAAAATAGCGGCCTTTTTGCAGGGCCGCTATTGTACTTATGGCCTATTTAGGCTAATATAATGGGTGGCGATGACGGTACGTCATACTTTGGAAGTACCGCAAAGTGTATGAGGTTATTATTCTTCTGATTTGGTCTATTTCACAATGGGGAAACAGGGCTTGTCAAAAGGTTAAAAGGGGTATAAAAGGTTATGATACTTACAGATTCACATAACCCTATATAACCTTTATAACCTTGATAGGATAGGCCTGTGTCATCCTGTTTGATATAGAAATTAGCAGAATCATAACCTATATAACCATAGATATTAAGGTGCTGATGCACTTTTCTACCAAACGCGCATATATTTATTCAGAGGTGATATTTGTGAAAAATTTAAAAGACATGATAGAAAAGACCCCTTGCCGGGTGGAAGGCAATGCAAACGTTGAGATTACCGACGTGACAGCCGATTCCCGCAAGGTCAGTGAAGGAAGCTTATTTATTTGCCTCGTAGGGGCCCATGTGGATGGACATGATTTCGTTTCTTCTGCGGTGAAGCAAGGAGCGAAAGCTATTGTGGCATCAAGACCTATAAAAGTACCGGCTGACGTGGCTGTGGTGTACGTAGAAGATACCCGCAAAGCCATGGAAGATATGGTGCCTTTTTTCTTTGACTATCCAGCCCGCAAAATGCGGATGATTGCCCTCACCGGCACCAATGGGAAAACCACCACCACCCATGTGGTCGCTCATATTCTCCAGCAGGTGGGATACAAAACCGGCGTTATCGGCACCATTCATGCCCTCATCGGGGACAAGGAATTGGAAACCCACAATACGACGCCAGATGTCATCGATTTGGAACGGTTGCTCTATGAAATGGTGAATGAAAAGGTGACCCACGTATGCATGGAAGCCTCTTCTCATGCGTTAGTAATGGGCCGCGTGGAAGGCATCGAATTTGATAATGCTGTTTTCACCAACCTCACCGAAGACCACTTGGATTACCACAAGACCATGGACAACTACGCCAAAGCGAAAGCGATTTTGTTCAAGAAAGTATCCACTGCTGGAACAAAAACGCCCAAAGCTGCTTGGGTGAATATCGACGATCCCTATGCCCATGTGATGATGGATGCGGTGAACCAGGATGTTTGTGCCCTCCACACCTATGGCATGAACGATGAAAAGGCGGATCTCTATGCCTTTGACAGCCATTTCACTGGCAAATCGTCGGCTTTCAAAGTGAAATACGAAGGAAAAGTCTACCAGGTAGAAACGAAACTGGCAGGCCGTTTCAATATTTACAATACCTTAGGGGCCATTGGGGCCGCTCTCTCCGAAGGGATTTCCATGGAAACCATCGTGGCTGCCATGAAGACCTTCCACAGCGTACCGGGCCGTTTTGAACTGATTGATGAAGGCCAGTCTTTCACCGTAGTGGTAGACTATGCTCATACCCCGGACGGACTGGAAAAAATTCTCACCACCGCTCAGGAAATCACCAAAGGCAGAATCATCGTCGTCTTTGGTTGCGGCGGTGACCGAGACAAGCTGAAGCGCCCCATCATGGGACGGATTGCGGCACGAAATGCGGATATTGCTATCGTGACCAGCGATAACCCAAGAACCGAAGACCCAGCTACCATTGTGAAAGAAGTGGCTGCTGGGGTAGAAAAAATTAAGAAAGAAAAACCATCTCTCCACTACGAAGTTATTGTGGACCGCCGGACCGCCATTCAGAGAGCCATTGAACTGGCAGAAGGGGACGACATCGTTCTCATCGCTGGTAAAGGCCACGAAGATTACCAGATTCTGAAAGACAGAACCATCCATTTCGATGATAGAGAAGAAGCAAGAAAAGCCTTGAAGGGGTGAAAGTAATGGCTTCATTTACAATAGATGAAATTGGTAGAGCCACCAAGGGGAAACTACTCCACAAAGGCAAATCCAATTACGTATCCGGCGTTAGCACCGACACCAGAACCATCCAGGACGGGGACGTATTTATCGCCCTCAAAGGAGACAATTTCGACGGCCACGCCTTTTTGACCATGGCCTGTGAAAAAGGGGCCGCTTGTGTCATTATTTCTACAGAAGAAGCAGGAAATAGCCTTCCTGAGTCGGTTTCTGTATTTCTGGTGGAAGATACAAAACAGGCCTTAGAAGACCTGGCCCATTTCCATCGCATGCGGTTCCACGTGCCGGTGATTGGCGTCACCGGATCCAATGGGAAAACCACCACCAAGGACATGATTGCCGCTCTTCTGAGCACCCGCTTCCAAGTGTGCGCTACCCAGAAGAATTTCAACAATGAAATCGGTCTGTCCAAGACCCTTCTTTCCATGACAGAAAAAACAGAAGTGGTGGTAGTCGAAATGGGCATGCGGGGCTTCGGCCAAATCGCTGAACTGTGCCATATCGCCAGCCCTACCATTGGGGTAGTGACCAACGTGGGCACTTCCCATATTGGTATCCTGGGAAGCCAGGCCAACATCGCCAAAGCGAAGGGTGAATTGATCGAAGCCCTTCCGGCCGATGGACTGGCAGTTTTGAATGGCGATGATCCTTACGTAAAAGCCATGGGACAATCCTTCTCTGGCAAAGTCATCACCTACGGCATGAAAGAACATAGCACCGTCATGGCCAAAGATATTCACTACGAAGAAACCATGACTCGCTACACCTGTGCTATGTTTGACGAAGCATACAAAATTAAATTGAATGTACTGGGACCGCACAACGTCTACGATGCCTTGGCTGCCACAGCAGTGGCGAGAATCCTCGGCGTAGACTATCGGAAAATTCAAAAAGCCCTGTCGGACTTCCAGCCCATCGGACAGCGGCAGACCATCTTGGACGTTCAAGGGATTTCCATCATGGATGATTCCTACAACGCGAATCCGCTCTCCATGGAAATGGCCTTCCGTTCTTTGAAACAATTGCCAGGAAACCACTACTACCTGGTCCTGGGCGATATGGGCGAATTGGGCGCTTTTGAAGAAGAACTCCATTATGAAACTGGTAAAAAAGCAGCCGCCATCGGCTTCGACGGCCTCATCACCGTAGGCCCCCTGTGCCATCACTTGGCGAAAGGCGCTCGTGAAGGCGGAATGACCACCGTCATCGAAACCGCTTCCTGTGAAGAAGCAGCACGCGAACTGTCCAAACTGGCCAAACCAGGCGATATGGTCCTCGTCAAGGGATCCCATTACATGCATATGGAGAAAATACCGGGGTTATTGGGCTCTGGTGACTAGTGACTGGTGACTGGGGATTAGTGGCTAGGGATTAGGAAATAAGTCTCTAGCGGTAGAAGCATTGGCGTTCTATCTCCCCCGTCGGGGGAGAATTAAAGAGGGGGAGGCAGTAGCGGTATACTTCGGAATGAACATCTCAAGAGGACCAGGTACTATCCAACGTAGCGGTTAAAAGGCTGGTACTAACGCGCTTATCGCTAGGAGCAGGCAGTACCAAGTGGGTTGGAGTATCATATATTTCATACCGCTAGCGTTGCCCCCTTTGGTAGACAAGTCTACCACCTTCCCCCCAAAGGGGGGACTAAATAAGGTGTAAACTTACTTACCGCCAGAGGTGCCCCCTCAGCCTTCGGCAGCTCGAGGGCAGGAGAGCCGAGGTAACAGGATACGCTTGATGTGAGAACCTTTAGTACCCTCAGAACCTTTTTATGTGAAAAGGGGTATTGGGGCCCTATATGAATTGTGGGCCCCTTCTACCATTCCTCATTTCTAATTCCTCACTGATAATAGAGAAGGGAAGTTTTTGAACAACAATGGAAACCAATTATTTTATATATCTGATAGAAGCAGCGGTGGTGACCGTATTGGCTGGATTGGTGGGCATCCCGCTTTTGAAAAAGCTGAAAGCCCGGCAGTCCATTCGTGCAGAAGGGCCGAAGTCCCATCGGGCGAAGAGCGGCACTCCCACCATGGGCGGACTATTCATGTTGGCCGCTTTGGTGATTGTAGTGGCTGTGAACCAAGTGGTGGATCCTTCCGTGCTATGGCTCCTGTTCCTGACTTTAGGCCATGGCCTTCTGGGATTTTTGGATGATTTCATCAAAGCAGAAAAGAAACGGAATCTGGGCCTTACGGCGAAGCAGAAAATGCTGGGACAAATTATCCTGGCGGTGCTCTTCTGCTGGGGCGTGGTGGATACCCTGCATCTACCCTATTCCATTGCCATTCCATTCACCCAGATGGATATTTCCATCGGATGGTTCTACTATCCCTTCGTTGTGCTGGTTATCGTAGGGGCGTCCAATGCAGTCAATCTGACTGACGGTCTGGACGGCCTGGCATCGGGGTGCTGCGTTATTGCCTTTGCGGCTTACGCGGTGTATTGCTACATGACCGGATTCAATGACTTGGGCTATTTCATCATTATTCTAGCAGGCAGCTGCATTGGCTTTTTGTTCTTCAACTACCACCCAGCGAAAGTTTTCATGGGGGACACCGGTTCCCTTGCCTTGGGCGGTGCCATTGCGGGTATTTCCGTCATGACCCGTACAGAACTGCTCCTGGTCTTCCTGGGACTGATCTTCGTGCTGGAAGCCCTGTCTGTTATTATCCAAGTTATTTCCTTTAAAACCACAGGGAAACGAGTATTCAAAATGAGCCCGATTCATCACCACTTCGAACTCTCCGGCTGGAGCGAAGTGCGTGTGGTCTGGTCTTTCTGGATCTTTGAATGCATCGCCGCCTGTGTGACACTGTTCTTGGCGATTCGGGCTATGTAATTCAAGTGAGGAGTGAGGAATTAGGAGTGAGGAGTGGTGGTGGCGGCGCACAAAATTTAGAAGCGCCGCAAAGTATATAAGTTTATGAGGCTATGGATAGTTTCATAACCTTATGTAACCTTTATAAGCCTGAGGGTATCGGTAGATATATTATGTTGGGAGTGTGTCAAGTATTTTGTGTAAAATTTTTCATGAATTATTAGAAAATCCTA
>SAMEA104315425__coassemble_2217_pt1 | contig 8658 bp, 6 predicted proteins | sample SAMEA104315425__metabat2_low_PE_033 | metagenome-assembled genome bin SAMEA104315425 (sample SAMEA104315425) | gut metagenome | biome: Monkey gut; feature: monkey-associated habitat; material: faeces | place: China | collected 2013
CCCTGAGAACCCTGAGAACCCTGAGAACCCTGAGAACCCTGAGAACCCTGAGAATCTTTATTATGAGAAAAAATAAAAAGATTTCTCTTTTTATGATAAAATAGATTAAACAATCATTTATACATTATGGAGCACAGAGTGGTGGTACTTATGGATTTACGATATTTACAAACCTTCAAAGAAATCATCCGACAAGGCGGATTCTCCAAAGCAGCGCAGAAATTGGCCTATACCCAATCGACCATTACCTTTCACGTGGCACAGCTGGAAAAGGAATTGGATACCGCCCTTTTTGAAAAAGCAGGACGACGGATGGTATTGACCAAAGCAGGAGAAGAATTCATTCCCTATGTAGAAGAAGTTTTAGCAGCGGTGGAAAAAATGAAAAATTTCCAGACCGATTTGGCGGAGTGCAAAGGCACCCTTCGCTTAGGCGCCCCAGAGTCACTCCTGTGCTTTCGCTTGCCTGCGCTGTTGAAAGAATTTCATCAACAGGCACCGAAGGTTCACCTATATTTACAATCCATGAACAGCCGCAATGTGCAGAAAGCGTTGAAAGAAGATCGCATCGATATCGGCCTGTTTTACCTAAACAAACAAGAAGTGGATGAAAATTTGACGTGGAAAAAAGGAAGCACCCATCCCTTGGTTCTGTGCGGTTCTCCTCATTTGATGCGAATGTATCCCCATTTCAGTGCACTTCATCAAGAATATCCTCTTCTATCAGCCATTGTACAACCCATGCCAGGTTCCTTAGGTGAAAAATTCAAAGACTACTTGGATGAAAGAGATATTCACCTGGGAAATATGATTGAAATCCGCAGCAGCCAAACGATTATCAACTTAGTCAAAAATGATGTGGGCATTTGTTACTTGCCGGAATTTATGGTGGAAGAAGAAGTGCGTCGCGGCACATTGATGGAACTGGAAACAGACCGCTCCGCAGAACCTATTGTATCCGCCTATGGCTATCGCACCAACAAATGGATCAGCCCAGCGATGCAACTCTTTTTGGAAATATTGAAAAATCATTGCGATGATAGGCCTTGATAGAAAAAGGCAAGTGATAAAAATTTGTTAGTGATGACAGGTTACTCAAGTCGCTCAGGTTGGTTGAATGAGAGGATAACATCAGCGTCTATCAATACGTTTAAGATCTCTTAGAGCCCTGAGTAACCTATTAACTATTTTGCATAGTGTGTTACAATGAAACAGAAAGGCAGGTGCTTTTTATGAAACGAATTTTTCTGTGCGTACTTTCTTTTCTGTGTCTCTTTGGTGTGATGACTTCTGCGGAAGCAGCGGATCAGCAGGCGGAGAACCGGCGGCTGGGGTATTTTGAAAATACCCGGACTGTGCTGCTTCTTCCCGCTGTATCCAATCGCGGCGGCGATGAAGCGGCAGAGTATGTGAATCGGGACATGGAGCAGATTTTCCGCTATCCCTATTACCGGACTTTAGATACCGCAGATTATGCAGGAAAGGTGTATAGCCCGTCGGAATTATCCAATTTGGCAGAAGAAGCAGGAGCAGATATTGTGGTCATGCCGGTTGTGCAGTGGCGACAGTGGGTGTACCATCGTTCTTTCTTTATGGATGCCGATGACATTGTAGAAACCCAGGCCACCATTGATGTGTACAGCTATAAAAAGGGCGAAGAAACTCCTCACCATGACCACACGCGCTACTGGAATCGGGAAGAAGAAGGAATGGTCAGAAATCGCTATATCTTAGATGATATGATGAAACAGATTTTCAAAACCTTCCCCTATCGCAGAGTGCCAACAGACATTGCTAGAAACTTGTCGGGAGAAACGGTTGTGGACCATACACCAGTGACAACTATGAGTCATTAATGATATAGGTTATCAAGTGGTGATAACGGATTATGTCTTGCTCTATGAAGTGATTGGAAAAAGGTTATTATTCTACTGATTTCTTTTGATGAACAAACAAAAATACCGCTAACATCAGGTTACAAAAGGTTACTAGAAAACGATTTTTCAAAATAACCTTTCATAACCCGATGTTAGCGGTATTTTGTTTTGTAGGGACAGAGGAATCAGTAGCATAATGACCTTGGGCCAAGCGGTGGCATGCCAAAGATATCATGCATATCGAGGCACAGATACCTTTTTATTCCATTGCGGCCCTTTATAGTTTGTGGGCCGCCACCACTACTTCTCACTACTCACTTCTAACTTCTCACTGCCTTTAAAGTCCTTTCTGCTCAATGCCGCTCACGAGGTAGCCCAAGTGAGTGGTGGCATTGAGGGTGACCAGGCGCCAGGTGCCGTGGTCGCATTCTACCACATTGATGCAAGCGTTGTCCTGCTTGATTTGCCAGAAGTGGCTCATAGGAAGTCCCAGAAGGTCGCACAGGATGGCTTTGTTCACTGCATCATGGGCAGCTACAAGTACAGTTTCTCCGTCGTATTTGGCAGCGTATTCGTCGAAGGCTTCTCTGGCCCGATTCCGCACGTCTTCGAGATTTTCTCCTTCTGGCATTTGTACCTGTTCCGGGTGGGTATGCCAAAGATGAAATTCTTCTGGATATTTTGCTTCAATTTCATCGGCGTGAATGCCTTCCCAAAGGCCGTGACTGATTTCAGTAAGCCGTGGGTCTTTGGCAACGGTTAGGTGATGGTAGTCTGCAGCAAAACGGCAGGTATCATAGGAACGGGAGAGGGGACTGGAAATGGCCCGATCGATGTGAATGTCTTTCAAAGCCAAAGCAGCCGCTTTTCCCTGGGCAATGCCTCTTTCAGAAAGCGGTGTATCTTCTTGTCCCTGGTACCGTCCCTCGATGTTCCAAGTGGTCTCTCCGTGACGGAGAAGGATGATTCTTAGCATATTTTCTTCCTTTTGTTTATACAGACAATTGATGTGGAAAGCTTTTATAGAATAGTGAGAAGTTAGAAGTGAGAAGTGGTGGAAGGGGCGCATCAAATTATATAGCGCCCCAATCCCCCACTTTTTTATTTTTTATTTGCGGCGCTTTATAATTTGTGCGCCGCCACCTTCACTCCTAATTCCTCATTCCTAACTTTTGCAAACGATATGAATACCAAATGAATCTAAGCAATTTATCGCTGGATTAATGCTCGCAATGAATCACTTTTACATCGTGGATGCCGTCGATGTTCATGAGAGCGGGGAGAACGGCGGTGGGGATGTCTTTGTCTACTGCAACGGCCATAACGTTGGTGCCTTTATCAGCGGAAGCACCTACTTGCATGCCGTTGATGTTGATACCGGCGCTGCCCAAAACGGAAGCAACCTGCCCGATCATGCCTGGTTTATCTTCATGGGGGGCAATGATGATGCAGCCTTTTGGTTCAAAGTCCACACGGAAGTGGTCCAGGGAAACGATTTTGGCTTCTTTGCGGTCGAAGAGGGAACCGGTGATTCTATGGGTGCCTTTATCGGTGTCGATGGTGAGGGAAATGGTGTTGGTGAAGTAATGGCCTTTCTTGGCTTTCACTTCCCGTACATCCATGTGACGTTCTTCAGCGATGCCACGGGCATTGACGAAGTTGACCGTCTGCTGCAGTACTGGGGAAAGGAGGCCTTTCAGTACAGCGGTGGTGAGTGGTGCCGTTTCTGTTTCAGCCAATTCGCCGGTGTATTCTACATTGACGCCGGAAATACGGCCGCCAGCCAGGTCGATACCAATATTTCCCATCCGTTCACAAAGGTTGAAATAGGGCTGAATGACATTCAGTGTGGCTTTGGTGATGGGGGAAGCATTGACTGCGGTTGCTACAGGTTCACCGTGGAGGGCCTGGGCTACGCCGATAGCGACATCGGTAGCAACGCCGGCCTGGGCTTCTTTGGTGGATGCGCCCAGGTGTGGGGTGAGGGCCACATTGGTCATGCCAAGGAATGGATTGTTTTCTGCGGTCAGTGGTTCAGTAGGCCATACATCGATGCCAGCACCAGCCACTTTACCACTCTTCAGTGCAGCGGCCAGGGCTTGGATATCCACTACGGCACCACGAGATGCATTGACCAAACGAACGCCGTCTTTCATTTTGGCGATTTCTTTTTCACCAATCATGCCGCGGGTTTCATCGGTGAGAGGCGTATGGAGGGTGATGTAATCCGATTCTTTGAGGAGGGTGTCCAAATCGACCAGTTCAACCCCCAGCTGTTTGCCTCGTTCCAGCGTGATGTATGGATCATAGCCAATGGTTTTCATATTGAAGGCCTGCAGTCTTTTTGCTACGTTGGAACCGACACGGCCTACACCGATGATACCCACTGTTTTATTTAGAAGCTGGATACCGGTGAAGCTCTTTCTGTCCCAGCGTCCTTCCATGATGGACTGGTGGGCCTGAGGAATATGACGGGTCATGGACAGCATCAGCGCAATGGTATGTTCGCAAGCGGCAATGGTATTCGACTCTGGGGTATTGACTACCGTGATGCCCTTCTTGGTGGCTTCGGCGATATCAATACCATCGATACCTACACCGGCGCGGCCGATGACTTTCAGATTGGTGGCAGCGTCGATGACTTTCTTGGTCACTTTCGTCTGGCTTCTGGTGATGATCGCATCGTAATCGCCAATGACCTGGCACAATTCATCTTCCTTCATGTTTGGCTGGATATCTACGATAAATTCTTTTTCCAAGATTTCTTTAGCTTCTTTCGCTACGTCGGCGGTGATGAAAATTCTGTACATAGTGTGTTCCTCCTTGGGAAATACATTTGCTGTTTATGGATATATATGGTGACTGGTAGACTGGTGACTAGTGACTGGTTATTTTCATTTTCTAGTCACCAGTCACGGAAATATTATCCGTTTATCCTCAAATATTCACGCATGAACTGGGAAAGTGCTTCTGCTGCTTCTGGTGTAACGGCGTTGTAGAGGGAAACGCGGAGACCGCCTACCAGGCGGTGACCTTTGACGCCAATGAAGTCGTTGGCTTTCGCTTTTTCTACGAAGTCTTTTTCCATGTCTGCATTGGCCAGGTTGAAGGTGACATTCATGCGGCTCCGGGCTTCTTTTTCAGCATGGCCTTTGTAGAATCCATCGCTGCCATCAATCACATCATAGATGAGCTGGGCTTTCACTTTATTTCTTTCTTCGATGGCTGGGAGGCCGCCCATGTTTTTGATCCAGTGAAGCATCTGGTTCAAGCTGTAAATGCAGAACACTGGCGGGGTATTGTAAGTGGAATCTTTTTTGACGAAAGTTTGGTATTGCAGAAATTCAGGGATATCTGTGCGAGCGGTTTCCAGAAGGCTCTTTTTGATAATCGCCAACGCTACACCAGCGGCGCCCAGATTTTTTTGAATACCGGCCCAAATCATGTCGAACTGGTTGAAGTCTATATTTCTGGAAAGAATATCGGAAGACATGTCGCAAATCATTGGCACATTGACCTTCGGGAATTTCCAGTATTCTGTGCCATAAATGGTGTTGTTGGCACAAAGGTATAAATAATCCGTGCCAGGCTTAATATCATAGGTGTCTGGAATGTAGGAATAATTCCGATCTGCTGCGGAATTGGCATCATAGACTTCGCCGAAGAAGGCAGCCGCATTTCTTGCTTTGTGAGCCCACACACCAGTATCGGCATAGGCGCCTCTGGTGTGGAGGAAATTGTAAGCGGTCATGAGAAACTGCATGGTGCCGCCGCCCTGGATGAATACAATGTCGTAATCTGGGGTGAGGTGCATCAGCTGGCGAAGTAAATCTTTCGTTTCATCCAACATATCCTGGAATTCTTTGGAGCGATGGCTGATTTCTGTGATGCCCATGCCTGTTCCTTTGAAATTGGTCAAATCCTCTTTCATGGCTTCTAGTACTTCCAAAGGCATTGGGGAAGGACCGGCGTTAAAGTTGTATACTCGTTTCATGATAAACCTCCATAGTACAGGTAGCTTAGGTTACTCAGGCTGCTCATGTTGCTCAGGTTGTTGAGATGGATCAGGTCATTTGGGCTGTTCTAACTTTTAAGTTCAGCCTTTCACTCACGTCATCATCTCATTCGAGAAACCTGAGAAAATTGTGCTACTTTTCTAAGGAAACACTGATTTAATCATGGTTTGAAATTATTCTTGAATTTTTATTCAAAGCAAGGAAAGGAAATCCGCGAATAGCGAGCTATTTAAGGATTTTCTTGACGATGCTTTGGATAAAAATTCATATGATTTCAAACTCTTTGATTAAATCAGCGTTTCCCTAAATAAAACACAAAAAGAGAAGACGTCCCATGGGACGAGCTTCTCTTTTTCTCGCGGTACCACCCAATTTAGCTGTTGACAAGTTACTCAGGTTTCTTAGGTTACTCAGGATGCTCAGGTTTTATTGTGCTTTTGAAATATGCGTCATTATGGCTAATCAAAAACCTGAGAAATGAGAACCTTGAGCAACCTGAAGCAGTAGCGGATTTCATATTATGTGAAATAAAGAGAATTTGCATAAACTTTATTTCAGGTATAAAAAAACGCTCTCCATCCACCTAAGGGACGAGAACACCCGCGATACCACCCAAATTGCCAAACGGCCATCTTTAGTCTGCTATAACGGGCAAAACCCGAAAGATTCATCATCTTTATCTCCGAAGTGGAAAGATAACGTAACCATGACAACTCACACCAACCGTTGCCTCTCTGAAAAAGTATCGCAATCCCTTCTTCATCATCGCTTGTTGCTTATGGTTTGGATTATAGACGGATAACGTGGGTTTGTCAAGAGGAAATTTTGGTGGTTGGTGACTGTCGGTTGACAGTTAACAGTTAACAGTTAACAGTTAACCGTTAACAGTTAACAGTTAACCGTTAACTGTCAACTGTCAACTGCCAACTGCCAACTGCCCACTGTTAACAGTAAACCGTTAATCATAGACCATTCTAAAAAAATCATCACAGACTTATTCTTTTATGCTTTCTTGCTATTCGCTAAAATGAGAGGCATTTGCTATAATACATATAGAAGATATTATATTTGTTTAATCGGAGACAACAGGTTATATTTCCAGTCACTAGTCACGAGTTAATGCTGTTAAGTTAAGGATTTGCGTTAGCAGATATGATTCCGCTAGTGGTGATAGGTTGCTCAAGTTGCTAAGGTTTCTCAGGTTGCTCAGGTTCTCCGAATGTGTCGATAGACGCTAGCGTCATTAGCTCATTCGAGAAACGTGAGAAACCTAAGGAGCCTGAGAAACCTAAGTAACCTTTGCATCAGCAGAAATCATCGCATATTTCGCTTAACTTAACGGCATTGCAGTCACAAGTCCCTAGCAATAGAAAAGAGGAATAGCAATGAATTATCAAATCAAATATTTCAAAGACTACGTACCTTTTACCATTGAAGAATCTCATGCTGTGCAGGAATTGCTTCCGAAGCATTGTCCGGCGGTGGAATCAGAAGAGGCAGAAGTGAAGCGTGCTTTGGCCCATCCCATTGATTCATCGAAACTTTCTGACATTGTGAAGCCGGGCGAGAAAATCGTCATTGTGACCAGTGATGTGACCCGCCCGGTGCCTTCTTGGGTAATTGTTCCTTGTCTTTTGGAAGAATTGGAAAAGGCCAAAGTTTCTTTGGATAATGTAACCATTGTCTTCGGACTTGGCTCTCATCGCCCCATGACAGAAGAGGAACATCGCCGTCTGGTGGGGGATGATGTCTATGAAAAGGTGACATGCATCGATAGCAATCCCGATGATTGCGTTCATTTAGGCACTTGCAAGAATGGTACTTCTGTGGATATTTTCAAAGTAGTGGCCGAAGCGGATCACCGGATTCTGGTAGGCAATGTGGAATACCATTATTTCGCTGGCTACAGCGGCGGTATGAAAGCCATCATGCCCGGTGTGGCTTCTCGGAAATCCATTCAGTCCAATCACAAAAATATGATTCGACCAGGCTCCTACGCTGGCAATTTGGAAGGAAATCCGGTGCGTGATGACATCGAAGAAGTGGCGAAATACTGTCCTGTGGATTTCATTGTCAATGTGGTTCTAGACGATCACAAACAGATTGCCTATGCGGCAGCAGGCCATCCTGTAGCGGCTCATCGCAAAGCGTGCCATTTCTTAGATGAAATTTATAAATTGAAAATCGAAAAGCCTGCTGATGTAGTCATCGTATCCACCGGCGGCTATCCGAAAGATATTAATCTGTACCAAGCACAGAAATCCATTGATAATGCGAAACATGCCGTCAGAGAAGGGGGTATCATGATTGTGTCTGCTTCCTGCAAAGAAGGATATGGCAGCGAAACCTTCGGCCGGTGGATCCATGATTATGATACACCGGAAGCAAGAATACAGGCCATTCATGAACACTTTGAACTGGGAGGACATAAATCGGCCGCTTTGGGACTGGTGCAACAGAAATGTACCATTTACCTGGTGACTGACATGGACGATGCATTGGTAGAAAAAGCCAATATGGTTCCCTTCCGCGACCTGCAAACCGCCATCGATGCAGCTTTTGCAAAGATGGGGGACGATGCATCGGCGTATATCATTCCGATTGGAGGATCTACGTTGCCAATGGTGTAAATGCAATTAGAAATTAGGAATGAGGAATTAGGAATGGTAGTGGCGGCGCATCAAATTATATAGCGCCGCACAATTTTATATTTTATAAAAAGGGGTATTGGGGCGCTATATAATTTGATGCTCCCCTTCCACCAC
>SAMEA104315425__coassemble_2251_pt1 | contig 8546 bp, 4 predicted proteins | sample SAMEA104315425__metabat2_low_PE_033 | metagenome-assembled genome bin SAMEA104315425 (sample SAMEA104315425) | gut metagenome | biome: Monkey gut; feature: monkey-associated habitat; material: faeces | place: China | collected 2013
TATTGGGGCGCTTCCAAATATTGTGCGCCCCTTCCATCATTCCTCATTACTCATTCCTAATTCCTCATTATTTCCAGTGAAGCAAATTTATGCAGCAACTAATCCCTAATCCCTAGTCCCTAATCCCCCAGTCACGAGTCACTAGTCACCAAAAATAAAAAAGAGCGGCGCTTCATGAATTGCGCGCCGCTACCACCATTTCTCACTTCTCACTGCTTTTTAAAAGTTCCATCACTTCATCCAAGGTCTGGCAGAAATGAATATTTCCCCAATCGCCTGCTTCGATAAATCCCGCTTCCCGCCAAGCTTTCATCTGCTGCTTCAGTGCATCGTAAATGCCATCGATATTGACGATGACGATCGGCGGTTGATGGTCTTTGTCTCCGTAGATGTGGTTTTGATTGGCCGTGTCTGCCAATTCTTCTAGCGTACCAAATCCACCGGGCAGGATGACGAAGGCATCGCCCATGGCAATCATTTTTTGTTTGCGGATGGTCATGTTTTCCACTTCAATCAGTTCTGTGATCCCCCGATGAGCCTGTTCTTTGGCAATGAAAACTTCTGGAATCACACCAGTCACTTTTCCACCTGCTGCCATGGCCGCATCGGCGCAAATTCCCATAAGACCTACGGTACCGCCACCGTAAATCATGTGAAATCCACCTTTTCCCAAAGCTTCCCCCAGCTGCCCTGCAAAGGACGCATAGGCCGGATTATTTCCAAAATGAGAACCGCAATAAACGACGATATGTTGATAGGACATAGAGGCACCTCTCCTTTTTATATAGTTAGAAGTGAGGAGTTAGGAGTGAGGAGTGGTGGTAGCGGCGCATAAAATTTGGAAGCGCCGCACTTTTTATATTTTGAGGGATTAGTAGTTGGGGAAACGCTGATTTAATCAAAGAGTTTGAAATTATATGAATTTTTATCCAAAGCATCGTCAAGAAAATCCTTAAATAGCTCGCTATTCGCGGATTTCCTTTCCTCGCTTTGTATAAAAATTCAAGAATAATTTCAAACCATGATTAAATCAGTGTTTCCCTAGGCCCTAGAAATTAGTATTATCCGATAGCCGCTTACCATTTCTCTCATTTAAACCTTAAACCAATGACACTTTCAAAACGAATTTATCACCCACTCTGAACTCGGACAATAAACCCATCCCCAGTCACCAACGATTATACTGCGGCGCTTTATAAGTTGTGCGCCGCCACCACCATTTCTAACTTCTCGCTTCTAACTTCTCACTCATTGAGTAGCAAATCTCTCAGTTCCGCTACGGTGTCCACCACGTGAGTGGCGCCGTGTTCTTCCAGTTCTTCCCGGCTGCCGTAGCCGAAGGTAACGCCTACGCAGGGAAGGTGATTATCTTTGGCACCATCTACGTCATAGCCGGTGTCGCCGATCATGAGGGTGTGACCGGTGAAGTCTTTTCTCGAAAATCCTTTATCTTCCAATTCGCCAAGGGCTTTCTGGATGATTCTTGTTTTCTGATTTTGGCTGGCTTTTTTATTCAGCTCATCGGCGGCATCGCTGCCACAGATGACATGGAAATAGGATGTGAAACCGAAATGGTCCATGATACGTTTCACAAAAGGTTCCGGTTTGCTGGAAGCCACCGCCAGGATGTATCCTTTTTCTATGGCTTCTTTCAAAAGATCCCCTATGCCATCGTAAGGTTCACATTCAAAGATGCCTTCCGTTTCATAAAGTTCTCTGAACTTGGTCACCGCCATGCGAATGTCTTCGTCGCTCATGTGATAGAGCTTTCGCATTTGCACATTCAAAGGCGGCCCGATAAAGGTACGAAGCACCGCCATGTCGGTTTCATGAATGCCCACCGCTGCCAGGCCGTACTGCACAGATCGAATAATGCCTGGGGCCGATTCAGAAATGGTACCGTCCAGGTCGAATAGTAAATACTGGTATGTCATTGGATCTATTCCTTTTTAATAACTCAGGTTGCTCAAGTCGCTCAGGTTTCTCAGGCGGCTCAGGTTTCCCGAATGTGCCTATAGACACTGGCATCATCAGCACATATGAGGAACCTGAGAACCTTGAGAAACCTGAGAAACCTGAGAAACCTGAGAAACCTTTCTTTATTTCGCTCCCTGCAGAATTTCCTTCAGATACTCGTTCTTTTCTTTTTTCTCATCCACATTATCCAAAAGGAGGTCCACGTAGCGGGAGAGGGTTTCTGCGTCGGTGTAGCCGGCAATGAAGGAGTTGGCTTTGTTGCTTTCCAGAATAATCGGAAATTCGACCGCTGAAAAGAGCTGCATGGCTTTCAGTTCCAGGTCTTTTTCGTCTGTATAGCCGGTGATTTCTGCTACGTTCCGGATGACTTTTTCCCAACACTGGCTATGGAGCAGAGAGAGATAAATGAAATAGGTATCCTTCGCATCTTCGCTGGATGGATTGGAAATAGAGCGGAAAAGGGCCGGGTGCTGGCGGGCCAGCTGGAAGTAAGAAATAATGTATTTCTTCAGTCGTTCTTTGGCCGGCAGGCGCATATCGTCCAGGTAAGCCACAATATTTTCCAGATTGCCCATCATGTATTCCAATGCGGCGCCGATCAGTTCTTCTTTGGAGCCAAAGTAATATCTGACGGAAGCGATATTCACCCCCGCCTTTTGGGCAATGGTGCGCACTGTGGCTTTTTTGAACCCTTCTTGCTGCAGGATATGCACCGTGGTTTCAATCATTTTTTCCCGTACTTTTTCCCCTTTTCCGGTTAGTTTTCTGCTCATAATTTTTCCTTCCTTTTGGTTTGCGTTAGACTGAAATAGTGAGAAGTTAGGAGTGAGGAGTGGTGGAAGGGGCGCACAACTTATAAAGCGCCCCAATACCCCTTTATTATAAATAATAGTTGCTCAGTCATTCATATGCACCATCCCCATTATATAAAGAGGGGTATAGGGGCACTATATGAATTGTGTGCCCCTTCCTTCACTACGCACTCCGCACTACTCACTACGCACTCAAGTTACAGTTTCACATGAATCGCATGTGTGGTTCCCGGGAAATAGGTCTCCGCCGGAATGTCCTGTTTTTCTGTAAGGGCATTCATCATCAGTTTCAGTCGGTTGGCCTGGTTCACTTCACTGGCGCTGGCGTCGCAGTCCAGGGCCAGGAAAACTGCTTCCGGATAGGCGTTGTGCAGTTTATGCACCATGCCTTCGCCGGTGATATGGTTCGGCAGGCACGCAAAGGGCTGCAGGCACACCACGCCGCGACATTCATGATACAGGAGATCAATCATATCCGCCGTGAGGAACCAACCTTCACCGGCTCTATTTCCTAAAGACAGGTACTGCGAGGCCCGTTTGGCCAATTTTTCAATGCTGGTGATTTCATGGAATCGTTTGGAATTCTTCAAAGCCTTTTCCAGCGGTTTCCGATACCATTCCAACAGATACCGGGAGAAGAGGCCTTTCAGGTCATCTTTCATAGTACCATCCATGTGGGTTCTTTGGAAGTGGCTATCTAAAGAACCGTAGAGGAAGAAGTCCAGCATACCGCTGGTTTCTGCTTCGCCCCCATTGGCTTCGATGGCCCGCACGATGTCATTGCTGGCAATGGGGCTGAATTTGACATATATTTCTCCCACAATGCCAATTCTGGGCCGGCGGGGCATATCAGCGAGTGGCAAACGATCGAAATCTTTCACCAGATTGGCGATGTTCTTTCGATAGGTATGCATGGAGTCACCCCGAAGAATGGATTCTCTGCATTTCTTCTGCCAAGTTTTATACAGCGATTCCGCGCTTCCCGGCACTTTTTCGTAAGGCCGGGTGCGATAGAGGCACTGCTGCAACGCATCGCCATACACCACGGCCTGAATGAGACGAATCCCCAATTTCAAGGTGAAATGGAATCCCGGCTGGGGTTCAAAGCCATGGGTATTGAGGGAAATCACAGGAATCTGCGACAATCCCGCTTCGTCCAACGCTTTGTGCAAGAATCCGATGTAGTTGGATGCACGACACATGCCGCCGGTTTGGGATAGCATGACTGCCACTTTATTTAAATCATATTGACCAGATTCCAACGCCCGCATCAGGGAACCAATGGTGATGATCGCCGGGTAGCACGCATCATTGTTCACGCAAGATAGCCCTTTGTCGATGTCTTCATGAATCGGCGGTAATACCTTCACATGGTAGCCTACGCTCTGGGCCGCTGCTTCCACCAAAGGGAAATGAACCGGTGACATTTCCGGTGCCAAAATGGTGAAATCCGATTTCATGTCTTCTGTAAATTGAGCTTTCGGATAGAGAATCGGTTCTCCCTTAGTATCTTCATTGATTCGTTCCTGAATGGCTGCTTTGAGGGAACGGAGACGAATACGAACTGCGCCCAGGTTCAAACTCTGGTCAATCTTGAGGCAAGTATAGAGCCGATTCCGTTTCGTCATGATTTCCTGTACCTGGTCAGTCACCACCGCATCGAGACCGCAACCGAAGGAATTGAGTTCCACCAGTTCCAGCTGGTTGTGACGGGTCACATAATCGGCCGCTTTATATAGACGGCTGTGCCAGGTCCATTGGTTCATGACCCGAAGGCTGGGGAATTCTCCCCCCACCATGGCAATCCCATCTTCGGAAAGCACCGCCATGCCCAGCTGATTCATCAGGTCAGGGATGGAGTGATTCACCGCCGGATCCACATGGTAAGGTCGCCCAGCCAGGACGATACCGATAAGATGCTTTTCTTTGATTTCTTCCAGAATTCGTTTCGTCTCTGTATAGAGAGATTTCTTGTACTCCCGTTCCGCTGCCTGCCCGGCATACATGGCAGACTGGATGTCAGAGCCAGAAATCCCCATGCTATGAAATACTTTTTTCAGTTCTCGATGGAGTGCTTTCGGTGCATGGAGCGGCAGGAACGGATGGAGCAAGGTCACATGGTACTTGGACAGCACTTCATCCATATTGGCTTCGATATTTTCCGGATAAGACGCCACCATAGGGCAGTTGTAACTATTGGTGCTCCCCTCTTCTGGTCCCTTATCGATACAAGGATACCAAATGAAATCCGGATGGTGTTTCGCCAGGTCTGCCACATGGGCATGGGCCAATTTGGCTGGGAAACATTCCGAATAGGACGGAATGGTTTCCATGGCTTCGGTTGGAATTTCACGAAGCTGCTCGCTGGATGTCACCACCCGATAGCCCAATTTTCCAAAGAACGCATGCCAATAGGGGAAATCTTCGTACATATTGAGCACCCGCGGAATGCCAACGGTGCCGCGAACCGCCTGCTTAGGCGACAAGGGCCGGCGGTGCCAAATCTGATCATATTTCCAGCGATAAATATTTGGCAAAGTAGAGTGAGGCGCACTCTTCCCAGTCAGCATCAACGCCGCCCCTCGTTCACACCGATTGCCAGACACAAAAGCGCGACCATCATTGAACCGGGTCAAGGTGATCATGCAATGGTTGCCGCAGCCGGGGCAACGTTTCATTTCATTGGTGTAAGACAGGGCCTTCAATTTTTCCGGCGTTACCAAAGAGGACACATGGCCTTCCGGGCATTTGTCTCTGGTGATGAGCGCAATGCCATAAGCCCCCATAAGCCCTGCCACATCGGGACGAATCACCTGGCAACCCAGGAGTTTTTCCAGTGCCCTGAGCACCGCATCGTTATAAAACGTGCCGCCCTGCACTACCACTTTATTTCCTAAATCCGACGCCTTGCGAAGACGAATCACTTTGTACAGTGCATTTTTAATGACCGAATAGGACAGGCCCGCAGAAATATCTGCCACAGAGACCCCATTCTTCTGGGCTTCCCGAACGCGGGAATTCATAAATACCGTACAGCGGGACCCCAAATCAACCGGATGTTTCGCCGACAATGCCATGTGGGCAAAGGTCTTGATATCTAGTCCCAAAGACTGGGCAAACGTATCCAGGAACGAACCGCACCCGGACGAGCAGGCTTCATTCAAAAGGATATCATCTACGGCCCCATCTTTGATACGGCAGCACTTCATATCCTGTCCGCCAATATCCAAAATGGTGGTCACGTCAGGCAGGAAATGTTTCGCCCCCCGATAATGAGCCATAGTTTCCACTTCGCCCACATCGGTTTCCAGGGCCCGCTTGATGAGTTCCTCGCCGTACCCGGTGACACCGGCGCCGCAAATGGTGACCCCTTGCGGCAACTTTTCATACAAATCGGACAGAATCTTTCTGGCCCCTGCCAAAGGAGTGCCCTTATTGCTGTTGTAATATTCGTACAGAATCCGATTGTCCTTATCCAAAAGCACCGCCTTGATGGTGGTAGACCCGGCGTCGATCCCCAACCACACCGGTCCCTGGGCTTTGGAAATATCTCCTCGGGGTGCGTGGAACTTACCGTGCCGTTCTTTGAACGCCCGGTACTGCTCTTCACTTTCAAACAGCGGCGGCAGCGTCTTAGACACGCCCAAATCCACATCTTTCTCCTGCTCCACCTTGGACAGCCAATTATCCAAATCCATAGGCTTATCATGCATGGCCGACACAGCGGCCCCGATGGCTACGTACAATTCCCCATGGTCAGGCACAATCATATCCTCATCGGCAATATGAAGTGTTTCCTGGAACCGCTTCCGCAGCATAGGCTGGAACGTCAAAGGACCACCAAGGAACGCCACCTTCCCATGAATTGGACGCCCACAAGTCAAGCCAGAAATGGTCTGATTCACCACTGACTGGAACACCGACAGAGCAATATCCTCATGAGACGTGCCTTCGTTCAAAAGCGCCTGGATATCGGTCTTGGCAAATACCCCGCAGCGAGAGGCAATGGGATACACCTGTTTCGCCTTTTCCGCCAATTTTCCCATGCCTGCCGCATCGACGGAAAGAAGAGACGCCATGCGATCGATAAAAGCCCCGGTACCACCAGCACAAGCACCATTCATGCGCTGGTCTACCCCATTTCTAAGGTACGTAATCTTCTCATCCTCGCCGCCCAATTCGATGATCACATCAGTCTCCGGATGGAACGTCTTCACTGCCTTGGTTTCCGCCAATATTTCCTGACAGAAAGGAAGACCCATGAGCTTCGCCAGCCCCATACCACCACTACCAGAAATGGACGCAGTGATACGGTAACCAGAAAACTCCTTCGCCAGCTCTTTCAAAAGCGACATCGTAGCCTTTCTGATATCCGACATATGCCGCTGGTATCGCCCGAAAAGAAGCTTCATATAGGGCGATAAAGCCACTACCTTCACCGTGGTAGAGCCTACATCGATTCCGACATGAATCACTGGTTTCATGAAAAACGACCTCCTGACCATACAAAGATGGAATGGGATTCTTACGGTAAGCGAAATATGGGATGATTTCTTTTGCGCCAAAGTTTCTCAGGTTGCTCAGGATTCTCAGGTTGCTCAGGTTCCCCGAATGAGATGATAACGCTAGCGTTTATTGGCACATTCGAGAAACGTGAGAACCTTTTGTACCTTTAGAACCTTAAGAACCTTTCCCTAATCCCTAGGGCCTAGCTACTAATCCCTAGTCCCTAATCCCTTCTCTTCCAATACCTTGTATGCAATGATTTAGCATAATCCTATTCTAACATTATTCAACAAATCTCTCAATCCGTAAGGTTTAAAACAACCGTTTACATTCATACATATTTTGCGGAAAATGGGAATTTATTCATAGAAATTATAGATTACTATGATTTGATGACTCGTGACTGGTGACTAGTGACTAGTAGCTAGGGATTAGAGAATTAAGAGTTAGAAGTGAGAAGTTAGAAGTGAGGAGTGAGGAGTGGTGGAAGGGGCCCACAATTCATATAGGGCCCCAATACCCCTTTTTATAGTAATGCTATGAAGTTAAGAAAAAGTATAAAAAGTGGCGTCATTTATATCATCCTCTTAATTTAATGACATTACCGTAGAGAGCACTGTCCTACGGACCTATCATCTGTATGTAAGATAGGAAGTTTGAGTAAAAACTTTTGCAAAAATGTTTCATGTGAAACCAAAATAAAAAAGGGGTATTGGGGCGCCTTATGATTTGATGCGCCCCTTCCACCACTCCTCACTCCTAATTCCTCACTGCCGTTTAAAACTGCCTTTTAAACGCACAAAAAGCACACCCTCTTGTAAAAGAAGATGTGCTTTTTCATTTCTTATGCAGTTGCCTCTCGGCCAATTCTACCTTCCATGGAAAGTAGAGGGGTGAACGAGGAAGAAAAATAAATCATTACCATGGTAATGGGATTTGGAAAAAGGTTATTATTCTGCTGAATCGGTCAGAGACTATAGGTATACTACCGCTAGCATCAAGGTTATATAAGATTATATGAGGTTATGTGATTACGCCGGCTTCACATAACCCTTTTATAACCTTTTTAACCTTTATGATGGTGGTATCTTGCGATAAGACATCCATCGAAATCAGTAGAATAATACCCTTTGTGGATACTGCCTACTGCCAACAGCAAACTGCCAACTTGTTACGCCCTGTTGCACCGGAAGAGTGGTACTTACGTGTCATGCTTAAGATGAGGCCAAGGTGAATGCGGCACCACGCAGC
>SAMEA104315425__coassemble_2274_pt1 | contig 8465 bp, 4 predicted proteins | sample SAMEA104315425__metabat2_low_PE_033 | metagenome-assembled genome bin SAMEA104315425 (sample SAMEA104315425) | gut metagenome | biome: Monkey gut; feature: monkey-associated habitat; material: faeces | place: China | collected 2013
CAACGGTACGAATAAGACAAGGAGTACCGTTTACACAAAATACTTGACACTATCTAGAATCTTTAGGTTGCTTCCAAATTTTGTGCAACCTACCATCACTCCTAACTCCTCATTCCTCACTCCTAACTTTGCAAGCGATTTCATTTATATGTGATGATAACGAATTTTCTACTACAAAAAAGCAGAAAAGCAAATCTGAAAGTAAGGAACTCTCATTGCTCTGACGACTAGTTCTGGGCCACCTCTGCGGGAGTAAGACAGCCCCTTCGGGGTCCCCTGTCCGGAAACGTCACGTTCTCGACCAGGCGCCTGATTCATTGGATGAGACTACTTCGGAAAAGGAGATGCTTTTCTGCTTTTTGACGTGGGAAGCCACGAAATGTTGCTATATAAGCAATATTTCGTGGCTTTTTTTATGCTTTTGTATTACTATTATACATAATATGGGTAAGTAGACTACAAAAGAAAGATGGGGGGAACGATGCAGCAATTTATCGATAATGTTCAGTACGCGCTGAAAGAGGATCTCATTCAGAAAATCAAGGCAGGCAACCGCGTTTCCAGTGTGGCTGCTTGTTTTTCTATGCACGTCTATCGGTAATTAAAAAGCAGCTAAAAAACAAAATTGTTGCTTCATTTATTAATCATCTATTTCGGCTATAGGGATATCTGAAAAGCAGTGAAAATTTGGCGTTTCAACGATGAGTGAAATTGCGTGAATAATATATAAAAATCAAAAAATAGCAGGAGGCTTTATAAATGGATAAAATGAAAATGGAAACCCCTGATGGCACAGCGGAAAATATCAAGAAACTGTTGGAACTTTTCCCTCAATGCGCCACCGAGGTTGACAAAAATGGGGGGGGTAACCCAAGGAGTTAATTTTAAAATTTTAAAACAGCTGTTATCCCCTGATATGATTGATGGTGGAGAAGCCTATGAATTTAACTGGGTGGGGAAGAAAAAAGCCATCGTAGAAGCCAATAAGCCAATCCGGAAAACTTTGCGTCCGTGCAAAGAAAAAAGTAAAAATTGGGATACTACGGAGAATATCTACATCGAGGGCGATAACCTGGAAGCACTGAAGCTGTTGCAGGAGTCTTACCTTGGCAAAGTGAAGATGATTTACATTGATCCGCCCTATAACAGAGGTAGTGATTTAATATATAAAGATACATTTAAAGTGGGACAAGATGAAATAGAAGATGGTATGGATTTATGGTCAGAGAATAATGAAAAGAAATATGTCAACCATTTGACAGAAAACAATGAAACAAATCCACGATTTCATTCCGATTGGTGCTCCATGATTTATCCACGACTAGCGATTGCTAAAAGTTTTTTAGCAGAAGATGGTGTTTTTTTTATATCCATTGATGAAAATGAAGTTGATAATCTAAAAAAAATATGTGATGAAATTATTGGGGAAAAGTGTTTTGTGGATTATATTGTATGGAATAAAAGGGTTCCGAAAAATGATAATAAAGGGATAGGAAATATTCATGAATATATTTTACTTTATACTAATTCTAGCGAATCGACAAGAAAATTCGTTATGAAAAAAGATGGTTTAGAAGATATATTTAAATTACTGTCTAATTTGAAAAAGAAACAAGTTTCTATTCCTGAGGCAGAAAAACAGTTAAAAAAGCTATACGAGAAAAATGGTTATGACAGGGGGATTACATTATATAATAACCTTAATGATAATTATGAACCATGGGGAAAAATAAATGTGAGTTGGCCTAATGCAAACACTTTTGGCCCAAGATATAATATTATTCATCCCAAGACCAATAAACCAACTAAAGTACCTGATCGAGGATGGCGATGGAATAGAGAGTCATTTGAATCAAAATTAGATTATGAACATGTAATAGAAAGATATGATGGCAGTTTCGTTTGTGGAGAAATTTGGTTTGCAGCAGATGAAAATACTCAACCAAGTTCAATTAAATATCTAAAAGATGTTGACAAAATGTTATTACGCTCAATAATTAGTCTTAAAAGTGATGGAGGGCTAGAAGTTGAAAAAATTTTTAATAAGAAGGGCTTTTTCTCATATCCTAAGCCAGTTTCTTTATTAAAAAAATTAATTAATTCTTTAGATGAAAAAGATGGAATATATTTAGATTTTTTCTCTGGATCTGCAACAACTGCTCATGCAATAATGGAGTTAAACGCGCAAGATAATGGACATCGAAAATTCATTATGGTACAACTTCCAGAACAGACTGATTTAAATAGCGAAGCTTATAAAGCGGGTTATAAAACAATTTGTGATATTGGTGAAGAGCGGATTCGTCGGGCTGGCGAGAAAATCAAAGGAGAAGATCCTTTGACGACCCAGGATTTGGATGTGGGATTCCGGGTATTCAAAGTGGATGAGTCCAATATGAAGGATGTGTACTACAGTGCAGAAGAATTTACCCAGGAATCCCTCTCTGATATGGCATCTAATATCAAGGAAGACCGAAGCAGTTTGGATCTGCTTTTCGGCTGCATTGTAGACTGGGGGTTGCCACTGTCCAAGAGATATACTAGCGAAACCATAGAGGGCTGTACCATTCATAACTATGGAGATGGGGATTTACTGGCGTGCTTTGATGAGAATATCCCAGAAGCAGTGTTCTATGCCATGGCAAGAAAGCAGCCGCATCGAGTGGTTTTCCGAGATTCTTGTTTCCAAGATAGTCCAGCGAAAATCAATGTGACAGAGGTTTTCAAATTGCTTTCGCCAGATACCACCATCAAGGTCATATAAGGAGGCTGCTATGCGATTCATTTATAAAGAGCAGTCGTTTCAGACTGAAGCAGCCCAAGCGGTATGTGATGTATTTGCGGGACAGACCAGAGCCATCGGGGACGATGGATTATACTTAATTGACCAAGGAGAGTTGTATCAGACTGTCTTGGGAGAGGGATTTGATATGGATACGAAAGGGTGGTGTAATATCCCTATTTCACCGGCTCTCACCAGTGAGATGATTCTTCACCATATCCAGGATATCCAGCGGAAATATCTCATCGAACCATCCACATCTTTGGTTGGAAAGTACAATCTGACCGTAGAAATGGAAACCGGCACAGGAAAGACATTTACTTATACCAAGACCATGTTTGAACTGAATAAGCGATATGGTTGGAGTAAGTTCATCGTGGTGGTACCCAGCATTGCTATTCGCGAAGGAGTGTATAAATCTTTCCAAAGTACCCAAGATTATTTTGCTGATATGTATGGCAAAAAACTTCGTTTCTTTATTTATAATTCTTCTCAACTTTCTAAGATTCAGGATTTTGCTAATGGGCATGATATTCATGTGATGATTATCAACTCCCAGGCTTTCAATGCGAAGGTAAAAGATGCCCGTCGTATTTACATGGAGTTGGATGAATTTCAAAGTCGTAAACCTATCGACGTCATTGCAGCGACTCATCCGATTGTCATCATTGATGAACCACAGTCGGTGGAAGGAAAGCAGACAAAGGAACATTTGAAAGATTTCCATCCTCTATTTACACTGCGCTACTCAGCGACGCCAAAAGAACGATACAATTTGATTTATCGTCTGGACGCCCTAGATGCGTACAATCGAAAAATTGTGAAGAAGATTTCTGTGAAGGGAATTTCTGCCACGGGAAGTACCGCCACAGAAAGTTATGTGTATGTGGAGAGCATCAATTTATCGAAAGACAATCCTACGGCCACGATTTCTTTTGACGTGAAAATGAAAAATGGGGTCAAGAAGAAAAGTCGAATCATTCATTATGGAGATAATCTTTATGAGTACTCAGGAGAGCTAGAGGAGTATAAGGATAATTTCATTGTTAAATCCATTGATGGCAGAGACAATACGGTGGAATTTCTGAATGGTTTGAAGCTGACCGTAGGAGAGGTACATGGCAGTATCAGTGAAAAAGAACTCCGGCGGCTTCAAATCCGAGAAACTATCCTGTCTCATTTGGAACGAGAACGGCAGCTCTATCGGGAGGGAATCAAAGTACTTTCTCTTTTCTTCATTGATGAAGTGGCTCACTATCGAAAGTATGATGAAAATGGTCAGCCGGTCAATGGGGAATTTGCGGATATCTTTGAGGAAGAATATCAAGATATCCTGGACCATTACCAAGGGACCCTCGACCCGTCAGATCGGGACTATGAGACATATTTGTACAACATTCCAGTAGAACAAACCCATACGGGTTATTTCTCTATCGATAAAAAGGGGAAGCTCATTAACGGCAAAATCAATAAGAAAGAACAAACCTCTGATGACGCAGATGCCTATGACCTCATTATGAAAGATAAGGAACGTCTTCTTTCCTTTGCAGAACCGATGCGGTTTATTTTTTCTCACTCCGCTCTTCGAGAAGGGTGGGACAATCCCAATGTGTTCCAGATTTGCACACTAAAGAACAGCAGCAGCGAAACGCGGAAACGGCAGGAAGTGGGGCGCGGGATGCGTCTTTGTGTGGACCAGGATGGGAACCGTATGGATGCGGAGCGTGTCGGAGAAGAACGAGTGCAGGATGTGAATACCCTCACCGTCATCGCCAGTGAAAGCTACGAGTCCTTTGCCAAAGGGCTCCAGAGTGAAATGGCGGAAGCGGTCAGTGATAGGCCACAGGTGGTGGACCAGCTATTTTTCATTGGGAAGAGCATCACTCTGAAAGATGGAAGTACCCATGTATTGAACTCGAAAGAAGCAGCAGATATTTATCGTGTGATGATTCAAAATGAATATGTAGATTCAGATGGTCATTTGACGGAAAAGTATCTGGAAGATAAGAAGCAGCATGCAGTAAAGATGCCAGAGTCCTTGCATGGTGAATCAGAAGCACTAGTCAATTTGCTGAATCGTGTTTATAATGCTGGAGAAATAAAACCAGAGAATGCAAGAAGTGATAATGTGACGGTCAAAGTACAAGCTGATAAGTTGGAACAAAAGGAGTTTAAAACCCTTTGGAACCGGATTCATGAAAAGACAGTCTACGAGGTTTCTTTTAACAGCAAGCAGCTGATAGATAATGCAGTAGCTGCTTTAGACAAATCTCTCAATGTTCCAGCGGTACGCTATGTGGTGAGCCAAGGGGAAATGGAAAAGATTGATTCCAAAGATAGCCTTTTATCTGGTACCGCTTTCCGTGAAGTGCAGCATAGTAGCAGTCATGAAATTCAATTGGCGGCCAGTCGCAACATCAAGTATGACCTGGTAGGAAAATTGGTAAGTGAAACAGGCCTGACTCGGCGTGATATTATTTCCATTTTACAGAAAATCAGCAAAACGACTTTTGATATGTTCAAGAATAATCCAGAAGCATTCATCATTCGAGTAGCACAGATCATCAATGAGCAGAAGGCCAATGAAGTGATTGACCATATCACCTATCGTGCACTGGAAGATAGTTATAGCACGGATATTTTCTTTGAGGGTGAAAAGCGAGGACGTCTGGATATAGATGCATTCCGCGCCAAGAAGAGTTTGTATAGCCATGTGGTGTATGATTCGGATAATGAAAAGAAATTTGCGGAAAAATTAGACACCAGTCAAGAAGTGGCTGTCTATGTGAAACTCCCCAGTGGATTCTTTATTTCTACGCCTGTAGGTAAGTATAATCCCGATTGGGCCATTGCCTTTCATGATGGAGATGTCAAGCATATTTACTTCGTGGCAGAAACGAAGGGAAATGTGTCCTCTTTGGAGCTCAGAAAGATAGAAGATGCGAAAACCGAATGTGCTACGAAGCATTTTGCGGCGATTAGTAATGATACGGTAAAGTATAGTGTAGTAGATAGTTTTCAGGATTTGATGGAAAAAGTCATGAAATAACAAAATCCCATCAGCGATCCGTAGTAGGGTCGCTGATGGGATTTTTGTATGCTTCATTATGTCATATGAGACAATATTTTGAGCAAAGCAAAAAAGGCAGCTCTAGGGAAACGCTGTTAATATGTGTCATCTAGCCCTTGTCGCTAGTGCTGCGAGATTTCTCCACTCGGGTGCACATTGCGTTTCATGACTACTACATCATCAAGCATCAATACGACCGGTCGAAATGACGGTTATGGCTAGCGGCATGTTCAATAATCTCGCTAGTGTTATAAGATTTCTCCATTTTTGTTCCACATAGTCGCTTGAATCTTTTTTGATATTTCGCACGAATCCCATCGGTCGAAATGACGATACCCTTTTATACCGTGCTTCTTAACTTGACAACATTGCTATAAAAAGAGGCATGGGGCACTTTATAAGTTGTGCGCCCCTTCCACCACTCCTCACTCCTCATTCCTAACTCCTCACTTTTTCTAGTCCCCATTCCCTAGGGCCTAGCTACTAATCCCTATTCACCAGTCACGGGTTACCAAAACATATTCCCAATTTCCCGATGTGGTTTATAGTTATATATGATAAAATGATATTAACTATGATGCGGGACTGGCAATGCCATTAAGTTAAGGGTTTGCGTTAGCAGGTATGATTCTGTTAGTGAGTACACGGTTCATAAGGTTCTAAAGGTACAAAGGGTTCTCAGGTTTCTCGAATGAACTGATGAACGTTAGGGAAACGCTGATTTAATCAAAGAATTTGGAATTATATGAATTTTTATCCAAAGTATCGTCAAGAAAACCCTTAAATAGCTCGCTATTCGCGGATTTCCTTTCCTCGCTTTGAATAAAAATTCAAGAATAATTCCAAATAATGATTAAATCAGTGTTTCCCTAGCGTTATCATCTCATTCGGGGCTCCTTAGAACCTTGAGTACCCTTAGAACCTTGAGTACCTTTTCCACAAAAGAAGTCATCACATATTTTGCTGAACTTAACGGCATTGGCAGGAGAGGAGCATCGTGAATGAAACGATATGATTCGTTCCGGATTTCCTAATCCCTAGGGCCTAACTACTAATCCCTAGCTACCAGTCATGAGTCACTAGATAAAAGTCACCAACCACCAGGAGGAGCTTATGAAAAAGGTCATTTTTGATATAGATGGGGTTTTGCTCAGTGAGGAACGGTATTTCGATGTGTCCGCACTGACCGTATGGGAATTATTGTACAGTCCGAAATACATGGGTCTTCCGGCGGAGCAGGAGGATTTCGATGCGTCCCGTGTGACGGAGGGGCAAATTGCCGGTTGCCGCAGCTCTGTATGGGGCAATGACAAGCTTCTCTCTTGGCTGAAGGCGCGGGGAATCAATTCCAATTGGGATATGGTTCATGCCGATTTGGTGACCATTCTGTGGATTATGGCGGAAACGTTTATGCACCGGTCCGGCGGGGAGAAGTTGGATTTGGATTTTCATAGTCCTAAGGATGTGCAGCAGGCGGGGCAGGAACTGATGGGGCTGCCTGTGCCGAAAGCGGAAGAAGTGCTGAAGAAGTGGGAAAATACCATTCCCGATGGCGTGCAGGGGGAAGAGGTATTTCACGCATTAGCCAAAGCTATGGCACCGGCCTTTGTTCATGGGGCGTCTTGGGCTGAACTTCGGTCTGATTTTTGGAAGATTCATACCGAAGCGTTCCAGGCGTGGTACTTGGGGGATGATTGCTTTATTTCTTTGCTCCATCATGTACCATATAGCAGCGGAAAGCCGGGGTTCTTACAGAGAGAAGTGCCGCTGGCACCGGCTGCAGCGATCAAGTCTTTGTTCATTCGCTTAAAGGAAATGGGCTATGGCATCGGCATCGCTACTGGCCGGGCTAGGGAAGAAATGGAGATTCCATTCAAATTGTTCCATTGGTATGAAGAATTTGATCCTTACTACATGGGGACCGCTTCCGATGCGGTGGAATCGGCGGCACTCTTGGGCACACCGGTGCTGGATAAGCCAAATGGTTTTATTTTCTCTTGCGGTATTTTTGGCCGGAACCGGGATAATTATGAAGCCTATAGCAAGGAAACCATGCAGCCCTCTCCGACTGATGAAATCTATGTGTGCGGCGATTCTTACTCGGACGTGGTGGGCAGCCGCCGTGCTGGAGCCAAGTGCATTGGTATTCTGACCGGACTGGAAGGGAAAGACGCTATCCCGATGTTTGAAAAAGAAGGCGTACCCTATGTAGAGCGGGTGACGGATATCTTACAAATTATTGCAAAAGAATAGCAATGAGTGAGGAGTGAGGAATTAGGAGTGAGGAGTGGTGGTGCGGCGCATAATAATTTGGAAGCGCCGCGAAGTATTATATGTTTTGGCACTCTTATAGCGTTTCTTGGCACATTTAGGAACCTGAGAACCCTGAGCAACTTGAGAAACCTGTAGCCACTAGCGAAATCATGCCTACTTTTTCAAATCGTTAACCATACTGCCAGTTATTGCATTTTATAAATCAACAATGCTACAATATTAGGGATTAGGGATTAGGGATTAGATGTTGAATAAGCGGTAAGTTGCGTTCCCCCCTTGGAGAAGGTAATGCTGTTAAGTTAAGGATTTGCGTTAGTAGGTATGATTCCACTAGTAGTG